>JAABUR0100000060.1_pt1 | contig 234939 bp, 239 predicted proteins | sample 5560091 | NCBI WGS metagenome assembly JAABUR01 (sample SAMN10711879, study PRJNA513375) | rock metagenome | isolation source: Antarctica rocks | place: Antarctica: Victoria Land, University Valley sud | reverse complement strand
CCAGCTCCCACAGCTCGTCGGGCACAACCCACGGCGCAGCAGCCATCGACACCCCTCCCAGCTTGACGACAGATGCCGACGACATTCGCCAAGCCAAAACGGGTCCCTTCAAATTGAAACGCGCTCTGAAGGGTCGCTTCGCTCCCGGCCCACACCCTGAACGGCCGCTTCGCCCGGCTTAAATCCGGAACGGTCGCTTCGCCCGCACACAGCTCGATGGGGCGTGTCACTTCCGGTTCACATCCGGAGGAGTCGCTTCGCGTCCGAACACAGCGGAAGGGTCATTCACCTCCGGCTCACACCCGGAAGGGCCGCTCGTCCCTGGCTCACACCCTCGGACACGCACAACCCTCATGGAGGGCTGGCTCACGCGGCTCGACGCTTCTGCCGCCCATCGCGGGCTGAATACACTCCGCCCGATGGCCCAGATCGAGGAAGCCGCCTCTCACACTCACCTCGAGTGGGACACACCGCTCTTCCAGACGGCGATCGCCCAGTACGAGCAGGCGGTGCCCTATGCGGGTATCTCCGACGGGGTCGCCGAGCGGCTTCGCTACCCCGAGCGCGCGGTCATGCTCTCCGTTCCGGTGCGGCTCGATGACGAGCGTCGGGTCGTCTTCGCCGGCTACCGCGTCCAGCACTCGAGCGTGCTCGGGCCGACGAAGGGCGGGATCCGCTACGACACCGAGGTGACGCTCGGCGAGTGCGCTGCGCTGGCCGTCTGGATGACGTGGAAGTGCGCACTCCTCAAGCTCCCGTACGGCGGCGCGAAGGGCGGCGTCCGCTGCAACCCGCGCCAGATGTCGCAGGCCGAGCTCGAGCGGATGACACGTCGGTTCACGTCCGAGCTCCTGCCGGTGATCGGGCCGCAGGAGGACATCCCCGCGCCGGACATGGCGACGAACGAGCAGACGATGGCCTGGATGATGGATACCTACTCGATGCAGGTCGGCCACGCCGTCCCCGAGATCGTGACGGGGAAGCCGATCTCGATCGGCGGTTCTGTGTTCCGGCACGAAGCGACGGGTGCGGGTGTCGTGATGGTGATCGCCCGCGCGTGCGAGCGGCTCGGCTGGAATCTGGCGGAGCAACGCTGCGTCGTCCAGGGCTTCGGCAACGTGGGCGGCATCGCCGCGCACGAGCTGGCCGCGCGGGGGGCGAGCGTGATCGCCGTCTCCGACGTCTCCGGCGGCGTCCTCGACGAGGAGGGCCTCGACGTCGACGCGATGCTGGTCTTCTCGGCGGCGAACGGCTCGCTCGAAACCTGGGTGACCGGCCGTCGGATCACGAACGAGGAGCTGCTCGAGCTGCCCTGCGACATCCTGGTCCTCGCGGCGCGAGAGGATCAGGTGACCGAGGAAAATGCCGGCCGGATCAGCGCGAGGCTGATCGCCGAGGGCGCGAACGGCCCCACCTCGTTCGAGGGCGACGCGATTCTCGCCGAGCGGGGAATCCCGATCCTGCCCGACATCCTCACGAACGCCGGCGGCGTCACCGTCTCCTATTTCGAATGGGTGCAGGACCTCGGTCGGCTCTTCTGGGATCGCGACGAGATCAGGCGGAAGCTCGCCGAGAAGCTCGACGACGCCTTCGACCGGGTCTGGGACGTTGCGGCCGAGCGTTCGATCACGCTGCGGACGGCCGCGCTCGTGGCCGGGATCCGCGAGGTTGCGGGAGCGCTCGAGGCGCGCGGCCTCTACCCGTGACGACTGACCGCGTGCGCGATGCGATGGTGGCCGATCCGCCGCTACTCGAGGGCGGCGCGAGCGCGCAGGAGGCCGGGGAGGCGCTCGCCCGGCCCGAGGTGCGGGCGCTCTTCGTCTGCGAGAACGGCCGGCTGCTCGGCGTCGTAACCCGGAAGACGCTCGTCCGCGAGGTGGTCGCGGCGGGTCTCGATCCGCGTTCGACCGTGCTGCGTGGGATCGTCGAGCAGCCACACCACACGATCGGCTCCGACGTGCCCCTCGACAAAGCGTTCCGCTTTCTCGAGGAGCAAGATCTCGAGCGGGTGCCCGTCGTCGAGAACGGCAGGCTCGTCGGCGTCCTCTCACGGGCGGTGCTGCAGCGGCGGCTGGCCGAGGACGAGCCGCCGGCTGACGGTGAGGATCAGCAGCAGGTATAGGCGCCGGGCGGCGCGGCGCCTTCGGTCGGCTCCGGCAGCTCGGCGGCTGCGAGCGCGGCGCCGTGGAGGATGTCGCGCTCGCTCGCCTCGATCCCGTCCAGATCGTACCGCTCGAGTATCTCGACGAGGATCGCGGCGCCGGCCACGATCACGGGCGCGCGGCCCGGCTCCATGATCTGGGCCCGCTCGTCGAGCGGGAGCGACGCGATCCGCGCGGTCTGCTCCGTCACCGCCTCGCGCGTGAGCACGTGTCCGTGGGTGCGCTCAGCGTCGTGCTCGGCGAGGCCGAGGTCGAGCGCGGCAAGCGTCGTCACCGTGCCTGCGACGCCGACCGCTCTGTCGGCGTCGAGCTCGGGCAAGAGGGTTCGCACGTACGCGCGGATCGCGTCCAGGTCTTCCCCGAACCGCTCGGTCAGCCGCACGCAGCCGATCTGGAGGCTCGTGCGGAGCGGGGTGCCGACGACTTGGAGCTCGGTCGAGCCGCCGCCGATGTCGACGACGAGCGTGCCGTCGGCGAGGTCGCCGATCCCGCGCAGGGTCATCGCCGCCTCGTCATCGCCGGAGAGCAGGCGCGTCGTGAATCCGTAGCTCCACTCGACCTCGCCCAGGAAGGCTTCGCCGTTGTCGGCGTCGCGGACGGCGCTGGTCGCGATCGCCAGCGTGCGCTCCGCGCCGAGCGCTTCCAGCTCGCGCCGATACCCCGAGAGCACATTGCGAACGCGGGCGATCGGTACAGGCAGCAGCTTGCCGCGCGTGTCGACCCCCTGGCCGAGGCGCGTGATCGCCAGGCGGCGCACGACCTCCGTCAGCTCGCCGTTCGCGTCTGCGACGAGGAGACGGGTGGAATTCGTCCCGAGGTCGACTGCCGCGACTCTCACTTGCTGCGCGGCACGACGGCCGTGATCCGGCCAACCGAGGCGCGAACGTCGGCGATCGCCGACGTGAGGACGGCGAGCACCGAACGCGAGATGTGCAGACGCGCGAGCGAGGCTTCGAGCGCGCTGCCGCTCGTGGCGGCGGCCTGGAGGTGAACCTCGATCTCGGCGCTCGAGCTCGCGATCCGGTCGAGCGCGGCGCCGGTCTCGCGTGAAAGCCGCTTGAAGGCCCGGAAGAGGGCGAGTCCGCGAAGCGTTACGAAGATCGTGGACGCGACGATGACGAAGACGAAAAATGCCAGCGCAAGCCAGAAGAGCGTCATTGCGACGATGCTAGCAACGGTGGTTGAATGCGCCTGATGTCGCGGATCAGGGTTCGTTTCGCGCAATCGGACGGCTTCGCGCAGATCGCCGTCGTGCTCGGCGCCTTCGGTGTGTACGAGGCGGCGCGGCTCGCGATGGAGCCGAACTGGGCGCAGGCGTTCGCGAACGCCCGGCGGATCGCGTCGCTGGAGCGCGTGGCCGGGCTGGCCTGGGAGCAGCCGCTCCAGCGCGCGTTTCTCGCGCTCCCCGACCTGGTCTCGGCGCTGAACGTCTTCTACTTCGTCGGTCACTTCCTCTTCACCGCGCTCTTCTTCCTCTGGCTCTATCGCCGCTCGCGGGAGGGGTTCCGTGTCTTCCGAGACGGATTCCTCACAGCCACCGCGATCGCCGTCGTGATCCACTGGCTCTTCCCGACAGCGCCGCCTCGGCTCGCCGGGGTCGGCCTGGAGGACACGCTGCTCGTGCTCTCGGGGATCGACATCGGCTCTCCGACCTCGTCGGCGCTCTCGAACCCGGTCGCCGCGGTACCGTCTCTGCACGCGGCCTACGCGCTCGGGGTCGGCCTGGGCCTCGTCCGTTTCGCGCGCTCGTCGCTCGTGCGCGTCGGAGGGGCGCTCTACGCGCCGCTCGTCGTCCTCACGATCGTCGTCACCGGCAATCACTTCGTGCTCGATGCCATCGCCGGCATGGCGGTCCTCGGCCTCGGTTTCGCTCTGGCCGCGTGGGCGAGGCGCCATCCCGAGAAACACGAAGCGCCGGCCGGGCGGTGCTACAATTGACGTTGCGTCGCGGGGTGGAGCAGTCAGGTAGCTCGCCGGGCTCATAACCCGGAGGTCGCAGGTTCAAATCCTGCCCCCGCTACTGAGAAAGGCCCGCAAACGCGGGCCTTTTGTTTTCTAGTCAGACGCGGCGAAGCCGATTTTATACCCCTTTTTATACCCATTTACAGTTTAGGGCGGACTTAACTTGCACGGTTTCGCCCTCCCTGTTCGCTCCGTGGTACACGCCGCACCGGCCGGGCATAGACCGGCTGACTCCGCGGTGCTAGTGTGTGGTCACCATGGTGATCACATGAGAGTCGTGACCGTGCGGGGCTTTCGCGATCGGGCGAGCGAGATGTTTCGGTCCGACGACATCATCCTCGTGACCCGCGAGGGCCGACCCGCTGGGTTCTTCCTGCCCTGGGACGCTCCGGAGCTCCCTGCCGATGTTCGCCGCGAGGTGTTTCTGCGCCTCACCGAGCAGATCGCGGCGCAGCGTGAGGCTCGAGGGGTGACCGAGGAGGAGGTTCTCAGCGATTTCGCTGCCGCCCGCCGTCGTCGCTGACGCGAACGTCATCCTCTCGGCGCTGATCGGCGGGCGCGCCCGCATCGTCTTCGCGTCACCCACCGGTCCCGCCTGTCTCGCCGCCCAGGCGGTGGCCGAGGAGGTCGCCGAGCATCTGCCGGCGCTGGCCGGGCAACGTGGGCTCGACGCCGGTCTCCTCCTCGCGGCACTCAGCGTTATGCCGGTCGACTGGCAGCCTCCGGCCGTCTACGAGCCGGAACGTGAAGAGGCCGAGCGGCGCATGGCGGGGCGCGACCCCGACGATTGGCCGACCGTTGCCCTTGCCCTCGCCCGCTCGCTCCCGGTCTGGTCGCAGGACAAAGACCTGGAGGTAGCGGGCCTCGCTCTCTACACGACCGGGCAGTTGCTCGACTCGATCCGGGACGCCAGTGGCGAGCCACCCGCGTAGTCGCGGGGTCGTTGCCGGGGGGCTTGACCTGCGGTAGCGGGTCGGTGTGATCTCGCTCTGCGCGCAGGATGATGCGCGTTGGGGCGGAAAGGAACCTCGTGCAGGAATCCATGTTTCGCGTGAACTTCCCTGGCCCGTTTTCGCAGCACTCTGTCGTCGTCGACGGTTGGAAGGTGCCATTCCTTCACGCGCACCCCGGGGGCGACAACGACGAAAACGTGTTGCTGGTGCTGGATGATCGGCTGGCGCTGACCGTGACGGTGGAGGAGGCGGAGAGGTTCGTCCCGTTCTTGGCCGACGCGCTCGCCGTCGCGCTTGGGTATACGTGTCACCCGAACGAGGAAACGGCGCAACCCCTTGCGAGGCAGCCGCAGCCGCGCCCCGTCCGAGTCCACACGCTGGCCGACGTTTAGTAGCGCGGCAGGTCGAGCAGGTTGTTTGTCGCCGTAGCGTCGGGATGCGTCGTGATGTAGTCGCTGGCCGAGCAGTAGGGGCAGCGATGCACGTAGACGCGCGCCGGGGGCGTTGCGTAGGTGTAGAACACGTCGCCCTGCCGGATTGCGTTGATGATCGACGAGCGCGCGTAGTCCTGCGTGTGGTTCAGAAGCTTCACGCGAGCGATGTGCTCGTGAGTGGAGCCCGGAGCCCGCTCCATGTGAACCTGGGTAATCGAGTGAGTCGACATTGCGGGTGGTTCCTTCCTGTCGTGTTCGCCGTTCCCGTGTCCCTGCGGCTAACAGGTAGTTCCGACACCGACGGCACGAAGGAGTATGGGTCCGCCGTCGGACGACCTTCCCGCGCTGTCCGGTCCGAGGTCCTATGATGCGTCAGTCGCGTCCGATTTTTGGCGCTGTCGTACGTTGCAAGGTGGTCTAACTGTCGGGCGGCCCTGGGCGGCTAACCCAGGGCCGTCGTCTTTCTACGCGGCGCTTCTTGTGCGAGCCGCGCCTGATTGGTGTGACCTCGGCCGCTCCCTGAGTTCGACCATTTCGTGTCCTTCCAGACGTGATCCGCGACACCCGCAGCGAGGGCCGGGGTCGTCTTGAAGGGAGTCAACCGGTTCGGCCGCTATTCGAAGCCGTCCGTGCGTTCGCGTCGACCGAACATCCGATCCTCACTCCGTTCGGCGGCGCCGGGGAAGAGGACTTGGGCGGCATGCATGTACCGCTCAGTGATCGACCCCTGCGAGTGTCCAGCGCGCGCCTGGACGTAGATCTGCGGGTTGCCGGCCGCGGCAGCGTGCGTCAGCGACGTGTGGCGGAGGTCGTGGAACGGCCGGAACGGCCGCTCGATCCCGGCCCGGGCGAGCGCTGGCTTGAGGTAGCGCTTTGCGAGCCTGCTCGTGTCGACTGGAGTGCCCTTCGTCGGGTGGCCGAAGACGAGATCGTCGTCGGCCCGGTACTCTGTCCGACGCCACTGCTCCTCGAGGACGGCGAGCGTGCGCGGGCCGAGCTCGACGACGCGGCGTGAGGCTCGGCTCTTCGGCGTGGTGAACTCCCCGCGCACGAACGCTTCGCGCACCTCGATCTTGCCGTCGAGCAGGTTGACGGAACGCCACCGGAGTCCGATCAGCTCGCCGCGTCGGAGCGCGGTGCCGAGCGCGGTCACAACGATCGCCTTGGCGAGCAGCCACCACTCGTGCTCGCGCTCGGTCGTCTCGGCGGCGAGCTCGTCGTAGGCGACGCTCAGCCTCGCGATCTCGACCTCGGAGAGAACACTCATTTCCGGCTGCACCATCCGCGGCCGGTCGATGCTCGCGACAGGGTTGGTCCGGATCAGGCGCCAGACGATCGCGCGTCGGAACATCACGTTGAGCAAGAGCAGATGGTTCTGGATCGATTTCGGCGAGAGCCCGGCTTTCGACTTGAGCGCGATGTACGCGTCGATCAGCTCCGGCCGCGCCTCGAGCTCGGCGAGCGGCACACCCGCGAAGAAGGGGAGGAGGTGGCGGCTCAGGAGGTAGCGGTAGTTCTCGATCGTGGTGGGCTTGAGGTTCCGCGACGGCAGGTAGTCGTGCACGAAGCGCTCCGCAAACTCACCGAATGCCAGCCGCGCGGGCTTGCGGTAGCCCTCGTTTACGGCCGCGAGGCGCTTGCCGAGTTCGCGCTGTGCTTTGCGCTCCGTCCAGAGCGGCTCGGATCCGAGCGTCTCAAGCACCTGCTTACCCGCGGCGTCTCGATACTTGACCCGCCACACGGCGCCGCGCGTGCCCTCGTAGCGGATGACGGCAGCTCCTCTCGGCATCTCGCCCCTCCTCAGGTCGATGTCGGAATCTGCGGGCGGTATTTCCGGAACGCGTCCGCCTCCTGCTGACCGATCCAGCTTACGACCGTCTCACGCCGATAGCGCACGTAGTGGCCGAGCTGGACGTGGGGGATACGGCCGCTTCTGGTGTGTTCCCGCACCCAGCTGACCGGGACGCTCAGCAGCTCGGCGACATCAGCGGCGGTGAGAAGGCGATCAATCACATCAAAGGCTAATGGAAGCATATCTGCATACATGGCAAAAATCAAGGCTGAGAGGCTAGACTGGTGCCATGCGTACGGATACGGTGAGGAGCGCCGCTTTGATTCGTGAGGCTCGGCTTCGGGGTGGGTTGAGTCAGCAGGAGTTGGCGGCGGTGAGTGGGAAGGATCGGACGGTGATTGCTCGTTGGGAGCAGGGTTTGGTCGCGCCGAGCCTGGACACGCTGGTCGAGCTCTTGCGCTCGTGCGGCTTCGACATTCCGCTCGAGTTGGTCGAGTACGACCCAGGCCCGGACGCGCGGATCGGGGAGCTGCAGATGCTCTCGCCGGAGCGGCGCCTGGATCGGCTGCTCGACCGCCGCGGGCAGGAAGGGAACTGGGGTGGCTGAGGGCGATCCGTTCGATCCGCGGGGGCTGCTGGCGGCGCTCGACCGCAACTACGTTGCCTATGTCCTGATCGGGGGGCTGGCGCGGGTGATCCGGGGGACGGACGAGCTGACCGCCGGGGTGGATATCTGCCCGGCGGTGAAGCCGGAGAACCTCGCGCGGCTGGGGCGTGCGCTCGAGGAGTTGGAGGCGAAGCGGACTGACCGGAAGCGGCTCGTGCTCGACGAGGAGACGATCGCAAAGGAGCCGATGATCAGACTGCGCACGGATCGGGGGGAGCTGAGGCTGGTCGCTGAGCCTGCGGGCACTCGCCGCGGCTATGACGATCTTCGTCGTAGCGCGACGCGGGAGCATATCGGGGAGGGGTTGCGGCCGAATGTCGCTTCGGTGGCGGATCTGGCGCGGATGTCGGCGGCGCTGGGCCGCGACCATGATCTCGTGCGCTCGCGGGAGCTGCGCCGGATCCTGGAGGTCGAGGTCGGAATTCAGCGGACGCTAGGCCGTGGGATCGAGCGCTGAGATTCAGAGGCCGAGGTCGAGCTCGCGCTCGCGCTCCCTCGTTCTTGTCGGCGCGCGTGACTGCCCGCGCGTTGGGCGCTCGAGCGCGGCCCGCCACCTTTCGCGGCCGGCGCGCTCGTGGAGTGTCTGAAGTTGGCGGTCGACCCGGCCGAGTTCGCTGTCGAGTCCGACGAGCGCAATCCGCTGGTCGGCGATCTGCTCGCGTAGGCGTGGGCCGCGGCGGGCGCGGCCGATCGCTCCCAGGCCTGTGAGCTCCCGGCTTGCGCTGTGCAGCTCACGCGCCGTCTCCGTTCGACGTTGCTCGAGCATCTGCTGCCGCGCGAGGAGCGCGCGCCGCTCGTGGGCAGACGGCGACCCGCTCTTGGGGTCGCGCGAGCCGGCGGCGGCGTGGACGGCGAGCGTTCCTGCAGCCGGTCGGGTCAGCGCCGCGGCGAGTAGCTCGACCGAGTCGGGTCGCTCGGGCCGATGGGCGGGCGGTGTGTCAGGCTCGGGCTCGGCGCTGGTTGTGTAGATCCGCGTCTCCTGGCGGGCGCGGGAGAGCGCGACGTAGCCCCATTCCTTGAGGCTGCCGGTGCCGTCTGCGAGCACGAAGGCGCGCTCGAGGGTGAGCCCTTGGGCTTTGTGGCCGGTGAGCGCGTAGGCGTAGCCGATGTGGCCGGCGTCCAGGTAGCCGGCAGGCAGGGCGAGCCGGCGGCCGTCGTCTGTCTCGAGGCTGATCGCTCGTTCCGCCAGATTGATCGTGGTGATGGTGCCGCGGGTGCCGTTCGCGACGCCAAGGCGGTGGTTGTTGCGAGCGCAGACGACCCGGTCGCCCGCTGCCAACTCGATCCCGCTATGAAGCGTGAGCCGAGCGCTGCCGAGCCGTCCCTCCCTGTCCAGGAGTGCGCGGGCGACGGTGTTGAGGTCGGCAACGTCGCGGCGGCGGTAGGCGATCATTGCGCTCCCGGGGAGGTCGTCTGCGGCGGCCTGCCACCAGTCGGCCACCAGCCGCGCCTTTGCCTGCATGTAGTCGTCGGCGACCACGAGCCCTCCGCGCTCGGCCGCGTGGGCCAGGTAGGCGCCGCTGTCGCCAGCGCGAAGCGCGGCGAGTGCGTGGCATTCGAGCTCGTGGCGCTGGCGGTGGTTGTCGCTCAGCTCAACCGCGCCGTGGCGCTCGACGATCGCCGCGAACAGGCCGCCCGCGCCGACGGCGGGGAGCTGGGCGGGGTCGCCAACCAGAATCGCCTTGCCCTCGGCCCGCTCGACATACCCGAGCGCTCCGGTGAGTGTGCGGGTGTCGGCCATCCCCGCCTCGTCGACGACAAGCACGGATCCCCTCGGCAGACCACCCTGGCGTCTCGCTTCGGCGAGGAGCCGATGGAGCGTCCCGGCCGGGATCCCGCTCTCGGACGCCAGGGTGGCGGCGGCGACACCCGAGGGTGCCGCACCGAGGACAAGGATCCCGTCCTGCTGGAAGGCCTCTGCAAGGGCGGCGAGCGCGCTCGTCTTCCCGGAGCCGGCACTGCCGACAACGCAGACGACCCGATCCCGACTCGAGCTGACGGCCCGGAGCAGCGCGAGCTGCTCCGGGCCGAGACTCGCGGCATGCTCTTGCGCCACGTGCTCGACGCGCGATGGCGAGACGGTCGGTGCGCTAGCGTCTCGGCCGCGCTCGACGAGAGCGAGCGCCGCGCGTTCGCGTCGGAGCAGCTCGGAGCTCGAGAACAACGCCGGGCGGCCAGGCACCGGCGTCGGCCCGACAGGAACGACCTGCTCCACGGCGGTGAAGCGACCGCCGAGCCTGAGCACCAGTTCGACCGGAGCACCTTGCCGGTTGGCTTGCGCCCAGGCCATCACGACCTCCGCCCTGCTGAAGGTCGTCCGCTTCGCCGTCAGGCCCTCCGACCCGAGCAGTCGCGCTGAGATCTCCCGAATCTGCCGCTCGCCGAGCTCCTGGTGGGCCGTTCGACCGAGCAGGCGTTCGAGCTCGTGGCGGTCGAGACCGTGCTCGGCCGCTCGCGCCTGCCACTCGTCCCGCAGCCGTGGGAGGTCGAGCGGTTCCTTGCGGTCGCGGGTCTCGACCGCGGCGACCTTGGCCGCATAGAAGCCCGACGTCCCTTGCCGCTCCAGGTAGTCGAGCACCTGCGCGCGCCGCTGCGAGAACGCCCGCAGGGCCTCTTCCGGGACGCCCGCGATCTCCGCCATCCCGTTTAGCGGCTCCCGCCACTCCAGCCCCAGCGACCGGGTCAACTCGAACCGCAGCTGGGACTGGTAGAGATAGCCGGCGGCAAGCCGATAGCTCTTCAAGAGCGCCTCCCCGTCGAGTGCCCGCCAGACCCCGTCCTGGCCCCGCGCCAGGTTGCCCACGATCACATGCGTATGGAGATGCGGATCCTGCGCCCGCGAGGTCCGATGCTGGAAGGCAGCGGCGACAAAGCCCGAGCCGCGCTCGCGTGTCACCCCGTTCTTGCCCCTGCGGGTCACGCACGCCTCCGCTTCCAGGTAAGCGAGCGCCGCCTGCCAGGCGGCAAGGTGCGCCTGGTTGACCGCGTCTCGAACCTCTGGCGCTCCGAGCGCGTGGAGCAGACTGACACTCTTCGGTGGCGAGAAGACGAGGTCGTAGCCGGCGACCGGCGAGAGCGTCTTCTGCTCCTGGCGACGGTCGCCGGTGGCCGGGTCGATCCGCTCGACCGTGATCTGCCGCTTCGGCGGATGAGAACGAAGCACAACGGACGACAGCGGATCACGCCCGTTGATCAGCCGACCAAGCTGCCCATCCTCGACAACCCCCTCCAACTCGAGCTCAACCGCACCCTGCCCCGTCCACACGCCTGGCGACTCCCCCCGACCGGCGTAATAGTCATCCAAACCTCCTGCCACCGAGCGCTCGTAATAAGCCTCCTGACCCGGCGACAACTTCGACACGGACAACACAGAGGCACTCTAGCATCTAGGATGCATATGTGTCTCCGAATCTATCGCGGTTGATCCAGCGTCGGGCGTCGGCTCCGACGGAACCTCTACCGTTGGTCGAAATGATGAGGATCCAGATCGCCCCGTGGTTGAAGCCTGGGCAGCCCAGTGAGAGAACCGCGTGATGTCGGTCTCGCTCTATCGCGGGCAGGTCGATCGCTTGATAAAGGAGATCTCAGACCTCGAGAAGAGGGCCGCCGACGAGCGCGGCCGCGCGGCGAAGGAACGCGGCAACGCGCTGCGTAAGAGCAGTTCGATCGTCGGGGGAACGAGCGCGAGCTTGGTGAAATCAAAGCTCCGCGAGATCCAGCGGCTCGAGGAGAAGGCGGCACAGCATGAACGCCGTGCCGCCGACTACAGCGCCAAGATCGCTAGGAAACAGACATCGCTGACCTCGTCTCAGAAGTCGCTCGAACGGAACCTCGCCGCCGATCGACGCAAGGATGAGCAGGCCGCCAAGCGGCGTCGCGATGATGACCTCCAGCATCTTCGCGAACTCGAGGACGCCCGACGAGCGTCGCAAGGCGCGATGACGCCGTCCTTTCCTTCGGTAGCCCGGATCGCCTCCGTGCGACGGTTGCCGACCACATCCTCGAGCGACGATGACGGGTTCGAGTACGACGTCTGTCTCTCGTTCGCCGGCGAGCAGCGCGACTATGTCGAGATGATCGCCAGCGGTCTCAAGGAGCGCAGCCTACGCGTCTTCTACGACGCGGACGAACCCGTCCACCTCTGGGGGAAAGACCTCGCCGAGCACCTCGATCACATCTATCGGAAGGCTTCGCGCTACTGCGTCGTTTTCGTCTCGGAGGCATATGCCGCGAAGCCGTGGACGCGGCACGAGCGCCGTAGCGCGCTCGCTCGCGCGATCGAGGAGGACGGCGAATACATCCTGCCGGCCCGCTTCGACGACACCGAACTCCCGGGGTTACGGCCGACGGTCGGCTACGTCGACCTTCGGCGGTATGCGCCCGAAACTCTGATCGAGTTCCTGATCGAGAAGGTCGCATTGACGCGCACTGACGACCGGGCTCAAGCCGAATAGCTCGAAGGCGACGTCGATGGCGCTCGGCGGCGCGCGTCAACGGACGCAAGGGATTACATCCAAGAACGCCGAGTACGCTTCGCCCGGATGAGCCCTGACCCTCAGATCCGCAACCACGCGGCCTTCATCTGGTCGGTCGCCGACAAGCTGCGTGGCGTCTACAAGCAGTCGGAGTACGGGCGCGTGATCCTGCCGCTCGTCGTCCTGCGCCGGCTGGACTGCGTGCTCGAGCCGACGAAGGCGGACGTGCTCGCACGCGCTACCACGCTGAAGGGCCGCGTCGAGAACGTCGCTCCCGTCCTCGAGTCCGTCGCCGGCGAGCAGTTCTACAACACGAGTCCGCTCGACTTTCGCCGGCTGCTCGACGACCCGGCGAACGTCGCCGGCAACCTCCGCGCCTACATCGCCGGCTTCTCGCCGGCCGCCCGCGACGTGATCGAGAAGTTCGGCTTCGACGCGCAGATCACGCGGCTCGAGCGCGCGAACCTGCTCTACCTCGTCGTCTCCCAGTTCGCAGAAGTGAACCTGCACCCGAACGTCGTCTCGAACCTCGAGATGGGCTATCTCTACGAGGAGCTCGTCCGCAAGTTCTCGGAGCTCTCGAACGAGACGGCCGGCGAGCACTTCACGCCGCGCGAGGTGATCCGGCTGATGGTCGACCTCCTCTTCGTCGAGGACGACGACGCTCTGCGCAAGCCCGGGATCGTGCGGACCCTCTTCGACCCCGCCTGCGGCACCGGCGGGATGCTCTCCGTCGCCGAGGATCACCTCCGCGAGCACAACCCGGACGCGCGGCTCGAGGTCTTCGGCCAGGAGCTGAACGAGGAGACCTACGCAGTCTGCCGCTCGGACATGATGCTGAAGGGCCAGGACGCGAGTCACATCGTCCAGGGGAACTCGTTCGACGACGATGGGCACGCCGGCCGCACCTTCGACTACCTGCTCGCCAACCCGCCGTTCGGCGTCGAGTGGAAGTCGGTCGAGCACGCGGTCAAGGACGAACGCGATCGGCTCGGCTTTCGCGGCCGCTTCGGCGCCGGCCTGCCGGCGATCAACGACGGCAGCTTCCTCTTCCTCCAGCACATGATCTCGAAGATGAAGCCGGCCGCGCAGGCCGGCTCGCGGGTCGCGATCGTCTTCAACGGCTCGCCGCTCTTCACCGGCGCCGCGGGCTCGGGGCCGTCCGAGATCCGCCGCTGGATCATCGAGCACGACTGGCTCGAGGCGGTCGTCGCGCTGCCCGACCAGCTCTTCTACAACACCGGGATCTCGACCTACTTCTGGGTCGTCACGAACCGGAAAAATGCTGCACGACGCGGCAAGGTGCAGCTCGTCGACGCGCGCGAGCTGTGGGTGAAGATGCGCAAGAGCCTCGGCGAGAAGCGCAAGCAGATCTCGGACGAGCAGATCGAGGATATCACCCGCCTCTACGGCGCCTTCGAGGAGAACGAGCGGGTCAAGATCTTCCGCAACGAGCAGTTCGGGTACCAGCGGATCACGGTCGAGCGGCCTCTCCGGCTGCGCTACACGGGTGGGGAGGAGGCGCGCGAGCGGCTCGAGGTCTCGAAGGCGTTCGCGAAGCTCGGCGAGGAGCAGCGCGAGGGGCTGCTCGGGTTGGTGGCCGCGCTCGGCGAGCTCTCGACGACCGATCGCGCCGAGGCGATCGCCGCCGTGGCCGCGCTGAACGGGAAGCTCGCGAAGCCGGAGGAGAAGGCGCTGCTCGAGGCGCTCGCCGTCCGCGACCCGGAGGCGCCGGCGCTCGCGGAGCCTGACCCGGAGCTCCGCGACCAGGAGAACGTGCCGCTGCCGGCCGAGCCGGTGAGCTTCGAGCCCGACCCGTCGGCGCGCCTGGCGAGCGAGCCGTACCGAGGCGCGGTCGAGGAGTACATGGCGGCCGAGGTGCTGCCGTACGTCGCCGACGCCACCTTCGACCACGCGAAGACGAAGGTCGGCTACGAGCTCCCGCTCACGCGGCACTTCTACCGCTACGTGCCACCGCGGCCGCTCGAGGAGATCGACGCGGAGATTCGCGCGCTCGAGTCCGAGATTCGGGACTTGGTAGCCGAGGTCACAGAGTGACTTCTGGCCCCTTGTGGGCGGCTGAATCGTGCCGGTATGAACAGCGGCAGTTTCGCTACTTATTCGAGCGAGTCGACAGGCCAGTGCCGGCCGGAGCTGAAATCGTTACGGCGTACACCGACGGGACAGTCACCTTGCGGCGCAACCGCCGCGTCGAGGGTTATCACGAGGCAGCTTCGCTTGACGGGTTCAAAGGTGTGGCGCGGGGCGACTTCGTTGTCCACGGCCTCGACATTCTGCGGGGCTCGATCGGTGTTTCCGACTCTGAAGGCGCGATCTCGGCCGTATGCGTGACCTCTCGACCTCGACCAGGACTTGAGCCGCGCTTTTTCGCGTACGCACTACGCGCGCAGGCGTGGAGTGGGTACACGAGGGCCTTCGCACGCGGCGTTCGGGAAGGCGGAGCGGACTTCCGCAGGTGGTCAACGTTAGGTGACCTGCGTCTGCCGGCGCCCTCGACCGAGATTCAGCGTGCCGTGGCTGATTTTCTAGACGCCGAAACGACGCGGATCGACGCTCTCGTCATCAGGAAGCGTCGGCTGCTGAGTTTGATTTCACTGCGCCGTCGTGCTGCGATAGGCGAGGCCATCAATTCGACCGGTGGCGAGGAACTGCCTCTGCGCCGTGTCATCGAAGCGTTCATCGACTATCGAGGCGCGACACCCGAGAAAGTCGCAGCAGGCGTTCCGCTCGTGACGGCGACTAACGTTGCCGATGGCGAGATCGATTTCTCACTCGGGGAGCAGTTCGTGAGCGAGGAGACGTACGCCGAGTGGATGCGACGTGGGCTGCCCGAGGCTGGAGACGTGCTTCTCACTACCGAGGCGCCGCTTGGTGAGGTCGCGATGATCGATGAGCCCCGTATCGCGCTCGCTCAGCGCATCATTCTGCTCAAACCGGACCGGCGCCGGGTAGAACCTGAGTTCCTCTACGCCAGCCTGAGATCTCCGCAAGTCCAAGCCGATCTGCTCAGCAGGGCGAGCGGGTCGACCGTATGGGGCATCAGGGCGGACCGGCTTCGGGACGTCCGGCTTCACGTGCCACACCTCATCGATCAGCGGCGTATCGTGACGACGTCGCAGCGACTTCAGCAGGAATACCAGCGCGCTCGTGGTCTGCTCCGAGTCCAGGTCGATCTTCTGCGAGAGCGTCGTCAGGCGTTGATCACCGCCGCCGTCACCGGTCAGATCGACGTCGCGAAGGCCGCCGGATGAAGGCTGACGAGCGGAAGTTCGAGGGCGCGATTGAGGCGTGGCTGTTCGAGTACGGCGGCTATGCGAAGGGCGACCCGCGGGCGTTCGACCGCTCGCTCGGGCTCGACCCGAGCGAGACCCTCGAGTTCGTCGCCGAGACGCAGCCGGACGAGTGGCGCGAGCTCACCGCCCGCCACGGCGGCGAGGAGGCCGCGCGCACGAATTTCCTAAGGAGGCTCGCGGCGGAGCTCGACGAGCGCGGCACCGTCGACGTCCTGCGGCACGGCGTCAAGGACCTCGGCGTCGAGATCCGGCTCGGGTACTTCAAGCCGGCGCACGGGCTGACGCCCGAGCTCGTGACGCGGTACGAGGCGAACCGGCTGACGCTCGTCCGCCAGCTCGCGTACGGCGCGGACGAGACGAAGACGCTCGACCTCGCACTGCTCCTGAACGGCATCCCGGTCGCGACGGCGGAGCTGAAGAACCCGATCACCGGTCAGAGCGTCGAGCACGCGATCGCGCAGTACCGGCGCGACCGCGACCCGGCGAACGTCACGCTCGGCCGTCGGGCGGTCGTCCACTTCGCCGTCGATCCGGACGCGGTCGCGATGACGACGAGGCTCGCGGGCGAGGCGACGCGCTTCTTGCCCTTCAACCGCGGCTCCGAGGACGGCGGCGCCGGCAATCCGTTCAACGAGCACGGTCACCGCACCGCCTACCTGTGGGAGGAGGTGTGGGAGCGCGAGGCGTGGCTCGACCTGCTCGCGCGGTTCGTCCACGTGGTCAAGCCCGACAAGGGCTCCGCCGCGGAGCGGCCCGCTAATACGCAGGTCGTGTTCCCCCGCTATCACCAGTGGGACGCTGTGCGGAAGCTCGAAGCCGCTGCGCGTGAGCACGGCGCGGGCCGCGACTACCTCGTCGAGCACTCTGCCGGCTCGGGCAAGTCGAACTCGATCGCCTGGCTCGCACACAGGCTGTCGACCCTGCACGACGAGAGCGATGCCAAGGTCTTCGACAAGGTCGTGATCATCACCGACCGGCTCGTGCTCGACCGGCAGCTCCAGGAGACCGTCTACCAGTTCGAGCATGCGCACGGTGTTGTCGTGCGGATCGACAGGGACTCGCAGCAGCTCGCGGATACGCTCGCGGGCGAGCAAGCGCGGATCATCGTCACGACGCTGCAGAAGTTCCCGTTCGTGCTCGAGAAGGTGGGTGAGCTGCCGTCGCGCCGGTACGCGGTGGTGGTTGACGAGGCGCACTCGTCGCAGACAGGCGACGCGGCGCACGGGCTGCGGGTCGTGCTCGGCGGCGACCTGGAGAGAGCCGAGCGGGACGAGGCGGAGGAGGAGGCGAAGCACGGCGACGGCCAGGACCTGCTCGCGCGCTCGCTCTCGGGCCGCGGGCGGCCGGGCAACCTCTCGTTCTTCGCCTTCACGGCAACGCCGAAGGCGAAGACGCTCGAGCTGTTCGGGACTCGCGTGGACACCGCGGACGGCGTGCGCTACCGGCCGTTCCACCTCTACTCGATGCGGCAGGCGATCGAGGAGAACTTCATCGTCGACACGCTCGCGAACTACACGACCTACAAGACCTACTTCCGGATCGAGAAGGCTGTCACGGACGATCCGGAGTACGACAAGGCGCGGGCACGGCGGGCGATCGCTCGCTTCGTCACGCTCCACCCGCACAATCTGGCGCAGCGCGCCGAGATCGTCGTCGAGCACTTCAGGGAACACACGGCGAAGAAGATAGGCGGCAGGGCGAAGGCGATGGTCGTGACGAGCTCGCGGCTGCACGCCGTCCGGTACAAGCTCGCGCTCGACGCGTACATCGCGGAGCACGGGTACACGGACGTTCGGACGCTCGTGGCCTTCTCGGGCAAGGTGATCGACGAGGGTGACGAGTTCAGCGAGCCCGGGATGAACGCGTTCCCCGAGTCAGAGACGGCGGCGCGGTTCGCGACCGACGAGTACCAGGTGCTGATCGTGGCCGAGAAGTTCCAGACCGGGTTCGACCAGCCGCTCCTGCACACGATGTACGTCGACAAGGTGCTGACAGGGCTGAACGCGGTCCAGACCCTCAGCCGGCTGAACCGCAAGATGGACGGTAAGGACGAGACGTTTGTCCTCGACTTCCGGAACGAGCTCGAGGACATCCAGGAGGCGTTCCGCCCTTGGTACGAGCGCACGGAGGCGGTGCCGACCGATCCGAATCTCCTCTACGACACGCATCGGGCGATGTGGGATTTCGGCGTGCTGCGCGAGGACGAGGTCGAGACCGGCGTGCAGGCGCTACTCGCGGTGACCGAGACGAGCGGGCACGGTGCCGTCTACGCGACGCTCGGGCCGGCGCAGGACCGGTTCGGCGAGCTTGACGAGGAGGTGCAGGACGCGTTTCGCGACGTCCTGACCCGGTACGTGAGCATGTACGGGTTCGTCTCGCAGATCGTCTCGTACGTCGATCGGCAGCTCGAGCGCGACCACCTCTTCGCGCGGGCGCTGCTCGCCTGCCTGCCGGGCCAAGCCGCCGAGCGGCTCGACCTCGGCCGCGAGGTCGAGCTCACGCACCTGAAGATCGCGCAGACCTTCGAGGGCTCGGGCTCACTCGAGGAGGGTGGCGGCGAGGTCGTCGCGATCTTCTCCGGCCGTGGGCCCGAGCACGATCCCGAAACGGAGCATCTCTCTCAGATCGTCGACGTGATCAATGAGCGGTTCGGCCTCGATCTGGGCGAGGCGGACCAGCTGCTGTTCGACCAGTTCGAGGAGTCGTGGGCGGCCGACGAGAAGCTCGCCGCCCGCGCGCGCAACAACGACTTCGAGAACTTTCGGCTCGTCTTCGACCGCACCTTCCTCGACACCGTCGTGCGGCGTATGGACGACAACGAGGGGATCTTCAAGCGCATCCTCGACGAGCCCGACTTCCAGCAGACGATCCTCGACCACTACGCCGAGCGGCTGTACGGGCGGCTCCGCGCCGAGCACGATCAGCTCGGCCTGACTGAAGCGCCCTGATCCCGTCGCGCGACGAGCTCGAGACGCGCGGCGTAGGCGTCGCGGCTGTGCAACCTGCGATGGACGTGACGGTTGAGCACGTGCACGTCAGAGCGGCTCAGCACGCCAGCGCCGGCAACTGCGGAGCCCAGGTTGCGGGCCTGCCTTGGAAACGCTCGACGCGGGCGCCTCGCCTGTCGGCTTCGGGGTTGTGCCGGCTTCGCTCCACATAGCGCAGCGTCGCGTACCCACTCTTGTAGATACGTCCGACCCCCTCCCTAGTGTCGCGGGCATGTCCAAGGCCCTCTCAAGCGATTTCCTGGAGGCTGCGCGGGTCGAGCGCGACCTTTTGGTGACCCGGCTCGCCGAAGTGCAAGAGCGAGTCGAGCACTTCGAGACGCTCGCGGCGGAGGCGCGGGAGGAGGCGAAGTCGCTGGCCGACTCGATCCGGGCGATCGAAGAGGTCGCCGGTCTCGCGCCGCAGCTGGCGATGTGCGAGATCTGCGAGGAGCTGCGCGGCGAGCGCCTGCGCGAGGTCGCGCTGGAGGTCCTGCGGCGCCTCTCGGTTTCGGGAGATCCTGTGCACTACCGGCTCTGGTTCGAGACCCTCGTGCAGGCGGGCTTCCGCGTGTCGGGACGCGATCCTCTCGCGACCTTCCTTACGCAGATCACACGGATCGACAAGGTTGAGAGTGTCGGTCGCCGCTCCGGCCTCTACCGCTTGAAGGCCGCCGCGTAAAAGCGCGGGGCGGGTGCCGTCCGATAGCTGTGCTTCCATCTCCAGGCATGTACTACGTCGTAGATACGCCCGGTGATGGAGATCGCCGCTCGCGCTGCTACGGCTCCCGACGACACCGAACGGAGCTCGACGATGTCTGACTCGATCACCTGTCCGAACTGCAAGACGGAGATCCCGCTCACCGAGGCGATCAGCCACCAAGTCGAGGAGCGACTCCGAGCCGAGTTCGACGCGGAGCAGGAGAGGCTCCTCACGGAACATGCGACACAGCTCGCGAACAAGGACGCGGCGATCGACGCGGCCGTGACCAAGGCCCGCGAGGAAGTCGCCGCCGCTGCCGAGGCAACTGCCAACGAGATGGTTGCGACGCAGATTCAGGATCTCACCGCACAGGTCGAGGAGCAGCAGGCGCGCCGCCGCGGGGCGGAAGAGCGGGAACTCGAACTGATGAAGGCGAAGCGCGAGCTTGAAGCCGAGCGCGAGTCTCTCCAGCTGCAGGTGCAGCGCCAGCTCGAAGAGGAGCGCGCGGCGATTGTTGCGCGCACGACCGAGCGGCTCGACGAGAGTTGGCAGCTCAAGCTCCGCGAGAAGGATCTGATCCTCGAACAGATGAACAAGCGGATCGACGATCTCCAGGCTGCTGCCGACCAGAAGCGCTCGGGGCTTCAGGGCGAGGTTCTCGAGCGGGAGATCGAAGACGTGCTCCGGGAGGCGTTCCCGACAGACGTGATCGAACCGGTCAAGTCAGGCAAGCGCGGCGCCGACGTCATTCAGCGCGTCCGCTCCGGTCGAGGCGATTGCGGCAAGCTCCTCTGGGAGTCGAAGAACCACAAGCACTGGAGCGACGGCTGGATCGACAAGCTCCGCAGCGATCAGCAGGCGGAGAAGGCCGACGTCGCCGTCGTCATCACCGCCGCGCTCCCCGACGGCGTTGACCACATTGGCTTCGTCCGCGGCGTGTGGGTCTGCGACTTCGCCTCCGCCGTGCCGCTGGCGATTGCACTCCGCCAGCAGCTCGACGCCATCAAGCAGGCGCGGATCATCGACACCAACCGCTCGCAGGTTCTCGACGACGTCTACGAGTACGTCTGCGGGCAGGAGTTCCAGCACTACGTCACCAACACCGTCGCCGCTGCGCTGACGATGAAGGCTGAACTCGACGCAGAGCGGACGGCAGCCGAGCGGATGTTCAAGAAGCGCGAGAAGCAAATTGAGGCTCAGGTCCGCAACCTCGCCGGGCTGTACGGCGGGCTGCAGGGCATCGCTGGCGGAGCGCTGCAGCCGGTCGCGCCGCTGGAGTTGCCACTGCCGCCTGACGAGGAGCCGGGGCCGCTCGCTCTGGCCAGCTGAGTGACCGCAACATCGAGGGAGACGACATGAGGCGACGGGCGCGTGTGTTCGTGAGCTACGACTTCGACCACGACAAGGTCCTCACGGACTTCATCATCGGTCAGGCGAGGCTGCCGGATTCGCCGTTCGAGGTCTCGGACCATTCGCTGAAAGAGGCGGCTCCGCAAAGAGATTGGGAGGCCAAGGCGCGAGCCGCGATTAGCCGGGCCGACAAGTTCGTCGTCATGCTCGGCCCCAAGACCCGCTACGCCGCCGGCGTGAGGAAGGAGGTGGCGATGGCGAAGAGCCTTGGCAAGTCGAGGTTCCAGATCTTCGGCTACCGCAACGGGTCACGGTCGTGGGCGGTCCCGGACGCAGGCGTTACATACAGCTGGAACTGGCCGAACCTGAAGAAGCTGCTCGCGTAGGGGCGATGGAAGCGAAGCTCAAGCACCTCGAGTTCATCCAGGCCGTGATCAGCCGCATGGCCCAGAACTCGTTTTTGTTCAAAGGCTGGGCGATCACTATCGCAGCCGGACTGTCCGCGTTCGGAGCCGCCGACACGAAGCATGCTCTCCTGGCGATCGCACTCGTCTCGACGGTGATGTTCTGGGGTCTCGACGGCTACTACCTTTGGCTTGAGCGGCGCTTCATCGAGCTCTACGCGTCGGTCGCTGTTGCAAGCGAGGACGAGATCGACTTCTTGATGAAGATCGACAAGACGAAGCCGGTACGGACTTGGTTCAAGACGTGCTGGCGCCCGCATCTCTGGGCTTTCTACGGCGCGATTGTGGCTGTAGAGGTCATTGGGATCTTCGTTATACGGAGGGGGACGTGATGGCAAGACGTGTGTTCTTCAGCTTCGAGTACAGCGACGTGACACGAGCGATGGTGATTCGCAACTGCGCGGTGACGAAGGGGAAAGAGGCCGCCGGTTTCATCGATGCAGCGGAGTTCGAGAAGCTGGAGAAGCAGGGCGACTCGGCCGTGAAGGCATGGATCGACGGTCAGCTCGTCGGAACCTCGGTCACCGCAGTTCTTGTCGGCGCGAAGACCTGCACGAGTAAGTGGGTGACGTACGAAATCGAACAGACCATCAAGCGGGGGAACGGGCTCCTCGGCATCGACATCAGCAAAATCAAGGACCTCAATGGGAACACGACCGACCGGTGCGGGAAGATCCCGACGGGCTACAGCTTCTACCTCTGGAACAACGACAAAGGCTACGAGAACATCGGCGACTGGATCGAGAAGGCCGCGAAAGACGCGGGGAAATGACGTCGCCAGCAGCCGACAGCGAGACCTGCGTCTTCTGCGCGATCGCGCGAGGCGAGGATCGGACCGTCGAGATCGTCTGTGAGGACGAGAGCTGGATTGCCTTCTTCCCGCTCGAGCCGGCGACGCCCGGCCACACGCTGGTCATTCCCAGGACCCATGTCTCCGATCTCTGGGCGGCGTCCGCCCCTCTAGTGGCCGAGCTGATGATCGGCGTCCTTCGCGTCGGAGGCGCGATCGACTCAGGCATCAAACCCGAGGGCATGAACCTCATCACGTCCGCGGGGAAGGCAGCAGAACAGACCGTCTTCCACTTGCACCTGCACGTCGTCCCCCGCTGGACGCAGGACGGCTTCGGCCGAATCTGGCCCATTGAGGGCAGCAAGTACGAGAACGTTGACCTCGAGAACGTCGCCGAGCTGATCCGCGCCGAGTGTCAGAGGATGCGAGCTGGAGCGTGAGCTTCCTCACTGAAGCCGAAGTACGGGCCTTCGTTCAACGTCGCGGCCGGCAACTCGCCGAGGACGAACTCAGGAAGGCGGCGGCCACAGACCTGTCGACAACGTTCGACGTGTTCTTGTCTCACTCATTCTCGGACGCCGAACTCATCGCTGGGGTGAAGATCGCTCTTGAGGCCGAAGGACTGCGCGTGTACGTCGACTGGATCGATGACCGCCAGATGGACCGGACGCATGTCACAGCCCGGACAGCAGACGTGTTGAGGGCGCGGATGCGTCACTCACGCTCCCTGATCTTCGCCACCTCGAGTACTTCGTCCGCGTCGAAGTGGATGCCTTGGGAGCTTGGATACTTCGATGGGTTCAAGCCAGGGCACGTCGCCATCCTCCCGCTAGTCAAGACACCCGGATCGGGATTCGAAGGGCAGGAGTACCTCGGCCTGTATCCCTACATCGAACACATCCGCTTCACGGACGGCCCTCCTGGTCTCGCGATCTCCACGAGTGCCACGCGCGCTCAGCCCATTCACTCTTTCGTGACTTCCGGCTTCAACGGGCGATCGTAACCACTAGGTGCAGCGCAAAATCACCGAGCAGCGAGCCTAGCCTCGACGCCGCCACCCGGTCGTCTGCGCGTTCCAGTGCGCGAGGTCGCGTTCATCTGAGAGAACGGGATCAAGAAACGTGGCCGCGACGCGCTGTCCGGCCGACGGGTCGGGATCGAGGCCGACCTCTTCGGCGAGCGCGCGATACGGGCGTGCCCATTCGCGCGGTGGCGCCGGCAACGATGCAGGCAGTTCGTGTGTCGCCCGCGCCTCGAACACGCGCAGGATCGCATCCCGGAGGCGCTCGACGTCGAAGTCCGCGAGCTCGCTCATGAGGATGATGTCGATCAGGTCCTTCGCGCGGGAGCTGGGCTGGTCGTCGGCGTGACGGCGGGTGTACGCGTGCAGCTTCTCGGCGATGTGCTGCTCGAGCCAGATCGCGCGGATGTGCGCCGACTCGATCTCGGCGAAGGCGAGGAGGTCAGGTGTCGCGAGCGTGTCGTACTCGTTGATCGGGTCGGAGCGCAGTGCGACGTCGAGCAGGAACGTCTCGAACGGTCTCCCTGCGAGCGCTTCGTTGACGCGGAAGCGGTGGCTCCCTCCGAGACGATCGGGTGGAATCGTCGTGCGCTCGACCTGTATCGCGAAGTAGTCGCCGACGTCGACCGACGTTGCGTCGATGAGAGCATCGAGCAGTTCTTCCTCGGCTGTCTGCCACTCGATGTCGACGTCCCGCGTCGCGCGAGCTCTCTCGTGGAGCCTGAGGTCGAGGGCGAAGCCCCCTTTGAGCACCCAGCGCTCGGCCGCGGTGACGTTCAGGCGGGCGAGGAGCCGGTCGAACGCGACCCGCTTGCGATCGCGCGCGAGGCGTGCGCCGTCGCCCGCGGCGCGGGCCTTGAGTCGCTGCTCGAGCGCTTGGCGAAAGGCAGCAGCGTCGCGGTATCTCACGCCGGAGCCTCCCGCACGATTCGGTCGATGAAGGTGCGGACGCGCGCAGGACGACCGGCGGCGGCAGCGCGAAGGCGGCGAGGGGTCGTGAGTCCTCGCTCGAGCGCCTGACGGGCGGCGAGCTCGATCTGCTCGAGCTGGGTGCCGGCCTCAAGTGAGTCGACGATGGTGCGCTCGGGGCTCGTCGCGAGCACGCCGGCGACGCGACGGGTGTCGCTCGCACTGGGAGGATGCTCGAGCGTATGGAAGCGAACGCCGGGACGGGGGCGCTGGCCGCGCTTCTCCCGCGGGACCGTGACGTGAACCGCGGTGGGGATCACGTCGGAGAGATCGTAAAGCTCGAGCGCGCTTTCGTGCGACACGATCGCCGGCACGTTCGACAGCGCGAGCCAGGCCGCGACGACATGCTCGTGAGGGGTCGAGGGGAAGTGGCGCAGACGGTAGAGGCCGCGCCGGACCCGTTCGTAGCGTCCGCCGGGGCGTGCGTGATGGCGCAGAGTGCTGGGATCCATCCCCGTGGCTAGCGCCTGCTCGGTGGTGAAGTAGCCCGCTTGCGACTCTGCTACCCGATAAAGACCGTCGTGGTCGACTCTGTCCGTCATAAGGGTGATATTATCCCTCAATCGTCGGACGGTAACGACAACGTGTCCGAGGCGACCTCCGGTGTTTCCTCAATCTCCGGGCCTCAGCGTTGATCCGAACCGCAACCCTACTGTCAAGCTATACGTTGACAAGTCACAATCCATGACAATCTATAGCTTGTCACTGTTTCGAGAATTGACAAGATATAAATTGTCAATCAGTGTATCGATGACAAGCCATGGCTTGTCAGTTCTGCTACCTTGCCAACATGCTCAAGACGATGAGGACTACGACGCTAGCCCGCCAGGCGCTCGATGAACGGTTGGCCGGCTGGCGCTCGTTCGCGCCATCGCCTGTGCGCGGGTGGATCCGGGCCATCCGTGAGTCGCTCGGCATGTCATCGACTGATCTGGCTGCCCGGCTTGGCACGACGCGCCAAGCGGTCGCGCAACTGGAGAGGTCCGAAGCCGACGGATCGATTCGGCTCGAGAGCCTGCGTCGCGCTGCCGAGGCCCTCGATTGCATCCTCGTCTACGCCCTGGTGCCAAACGACTCACTCGAGGAGATCGTCGACCGTCGCGCACATGACGTCGCCTTGAAGGAGACAGAAAGAGTGCGGCATACGATGCTGCTCGAGGATCAACTCGTCGACGACTCCCTCGACAAGGAGCGTCTCGTCGACGAGCTCGCGGAAGAGTTGAAGAACTCTCGCCGCCTCTGGCGCGCCTACTAGGCAATGCACTTCCTGGCCGGCGGCGGTGCGGGCCAAACCCCGTTCGATCCCGACGAGGCAGAGGCGCTCATCCCGTCGTGGGTCTCGACCCGCGGTGACCTCGATCGCGCCGAGCAGGAGAACATCCTTCGTGCCGAGTCCTGGACGCGGGGGCGGAGGCTCCGCCTGCCAGAACTCATCGCCGAGAGCTTCATCAGGCAGTTGCACCGCCGGATGTTTGGCGAGGTCTGGCGATGGGCGGGAAGCTACCGCACGAGCAACAAGAACATCGGCGTCGACTACTGGCGGATCGCCGAGGAGATCGGGCAGCTGCTCGGAAACACTCGTTACTGGGTCGAGAACGAGGTCTATGAACCCGACGAGCTCGCCGTTCGGTTCCATCATCGCCTCGTCGCGATTCATCCATTCCCCAATGGCAACGGTCGACTCTCGCGTACCGCAGCCGATCTGCTGGTTGAGGTTCTGGGCGGCGAGCGATTCACGTGGGGCGTTTCGCTCGCCGCCACAGACGCCACCGCAGCGCGGCAGACGTACATCGAAGCCCTACAGGCCGCTGACGGCGGGGACATTGCCTCGCTCCTCTTATTTGCGCGAAGCTGAAGAATGCAGAAACTTGCTCAGATGAACCGTCCGCGCGACGAGAGTCTTCGGCGTCGGCGCGACGCGGCCGATCGCTATAAGCCGGCGAAGGTCGATCTTCTGCTCGTCGCCGAGGCGCCGCCGAGCTCGCTCGACCGCTATTTCTACTTCACGGAGGTGCGCGAGCACGACAGCCTGTTCCGCTACGTCTGCCGCGTGCTGCTCGGGCGTGAACCGAAGCGTGAGAGCAAACACGAGCCACTGGAGGAGCTTCGTGATCGCGGTGTGTTCCTCATCGATCTGAACGAGACGCCAATGGATGGGACGCCGCTGGCAACCTTCGTGCCCGCGCTCGTCGACCGATGCCGCGAGCTCACGCCGAACCGCATCGTGCTGATCAAGACGACAGTCTTCGACGCGGCGCAGGGCGCCTTGAAGAGCGCGGGGCTGCCTGTGAGCGATGTGCGGGTGCCCTTCCCAGGCAGCGGCCGCCAGCGCGAGTTCGTGGACGCGTTTGGTCGGGCAATCGCGAAATAACGCTGATCCACCAGCACACCGCTGACGTTGCGCTCGATTTCGCCGGCTGACGCATCGCGCGACGCATGTTGCTCAAACAGCCAACAAACTTTGTACCCATTTTATACCCATCGCACCTGATTTCAGCCGATCTCAGCTCACCTGATTTGGCGTAAACAAGCCAAATCAGACCCCTCCGCACCCCCTTAGAGCGGGCTCATAACCCGGAGGTCGCAGGTTCAAATCCTGCCCCCGCTACTAGAAAAGGCCCGCAAACGCGGGCCTTTTCTGTTAGTGAGTGGACGCGGCGACCGCGGTCACGGTCTCCGGCAACTCGTTGCGGGGGCAGGCCGCAGACCGCCCCCGCAACGCCTGTGGCGACCTCCTAGGGCAGCCGAGAGAAGAGCGCGAGCACCTCGGACGGGCAGCTCTTGACGAACCCGGTGGCGAGGACGGCTTTGACGATCTCGGACGGCAGCTTGCCCATGTCGAACGCGGTCGGGAACGGCGACACGCCCGTGATCAGGTTGAGGTACGCCGCGTGACGTGCCTCGACCGTGGCGATCTGCGCTCCGGCCTGGAGGTAGTCGCCGAGGTCGACGTAGCGGATCGCGCCGTCGTAGGCCATCACCCCGGTGTTCTCGAGCACCCTCGCCGTCGCGACGAACGACTCGACGCTGCCGAGCGCCGAGGAGAAGTCGAACGTGCACGCGCCTACCGCGTTCGCGCCGAGGGCGCCGACGAGGAAGTTGACGTGCGTGATCTCGTGGTCGCGAATGTCGGTCAGGTAGCCGTACGCGTTGCTCCGAATCCGGCCCCCGAAGCCGTCGAAGACGCTCGAGCCGGTGATGGTCCCCCGACCGAACTCGGCGGAGCTCGCCGGCACGCCGGTCGTTCCCGCGCCGCCGAGCGCCTCGGTGTAGAAGCTCGCCTCGAGGTACTCGAGGGTCAGCGCGAAGTTGAGGATGTCGAGATCCGGCACGCTGTCGCTGTGGCCGGCGCGAGCAGGACCCGCGACCGCCCCGAGCAACGCGCCTCCGCCTAGCACGACCGCGCCGCCGACGCCTGCCTGCTTGAGGAACGACTTACGAGTCTCTCCGACCTTGACGGCCTCGACCTCGGGCGTAACCCGCTCGATCGACTTGTGCATGGTTTCCCCTCCCGGCGGCCGAGGGTTGTGGACGTGCTGGTGCGGCCGCCGACGGGGATTCGTCGCGCGCAGTGACTGCGGTTCACCCTGAGCACGAGGCGAGCCGACATTTTTCCGCAAAGAGCGACTTTTTTGGCAACTGAGAAAGGCCGATTGAGGAGAGCCGAAGCGCTTACGATGTCGTCGATGCAGGAATCCCCGCTCGCCGCCATGCCCGACTCCGGCTCTGTCGAGCTCCTCCTCGAGCAGCATCGGCAGGAGCTGACCGCCTACTGCTACCGGATGATGGGATCGCCGTTCGAGGCCGAGGATGCCGTCCAGGAGACCTTCATCCGCGCCTGGCGTGCCTACGACCGCTTCGAGCGCCGGGCCGCGCTGCGATCGTGGCTCTACCGGATCGCTACGAATGTCTGCCTCGATCTGCTGGACGGAAGGAGGCGGCGCGCGCTGCCGATGGACCTCGGACCGGCACGCGAGCCGATCGAGGCGAACCTGAACACGCTGCCGGAGATCACTTGGATCGAGCCGATTCCCGACGGTCGCATCGTGCCCGAGGGCGACCCGGCAGATGTGGCGGTTGCCCGCGAGACGATCCGGCTCGCGTTCGTCGCCGCGCTGCAGCACCTGCCGCCCCGGCAGCGCGCCGTTCTCATCCTTTGCGAGGTCCTGCGTTGGAAGGCGGCGGAGGTCGCGGAGCTGCTCGAGACGAGCGTCGCGTCCGTGAACAGCGCCCTCCAGCGGGCGCGGGCGACCCTCGAGGCGACCGACGTGAGCGCCTCGTCGACCGTTGACGAGGCCGACGCCGAGCTCCTCGCACGCTACGTCGAGGCGTTCGAGCGCTACGACATGGACGCGCTCACCTCCCTGATCCAGGAGGACGCGACCCAGTCGATGCCGCCCTACGACCTCTGGCTGCGCGGCCGGGACGACATTCTCGCCTGGTGGGTCGGGCCCGGGATCGGCTGCCGCGGCTCGCGGGTGATCCCGACCGTGGCAGCGAACGGCGCACCGGCGTTCGGGCAATACAAGCCGAGCGTGACGGGCTCGGGCTACGACCCGTGGGCGCTCCAGGTGCTGGAGATCGCGGAGGGCCGCGTCGCCGAGTTCACGTTCTTTCTCAGAACCGAGACCATCTTCCCGCTCTTCGGCCTGCCCGCTCGGCTGGAGTCGTAGCTCTCAGCCGAGCGGGCGCGGCCTCTACGGTCACTGCTCGAGCGCGCTCGGGTCCATCCAGATCAGCTCCCAGAGGTGACCGTCGAGGTCCTGGAAGCTGCGGCCATACATGAAGTCCATCTCGATCGGATCGTTGGCCGGTGTGCCGCCGGCGGCGAGCGCTTTCTCGGCGAGGGCGTCGACCTCCTCCCGGCTCTCGGCCGACAGCGCCAGGATGGCCTCGGTCTGCGTCGTCGGATCGGCGAGCTCCTTCTTCGTGAAGTCCCGGAACCGGCTCTTGACGAGCAGCATCACGAAGGCTTGGTCGCTGACGATCATGCAGGAGGCGTGCTCGTCGGTGAACCGAGGGTCGAACGTGAAGCCGAGCGCGGTGAAGAACTCTACGGACCTGCCGAGCTCCTCGACCGCGAGGTTGACGAAGATCAGGCGGGACGTTGCAGGCGCCATGGCTTCCTCCTTCTGAGGTTGCGGATTCAGACGATACGACGGCGGCGGGATCCGGAAGTCATCGGTCGGGCCAGAACGTCGTGCAACCCCATGAACGCAACCAGCTCGAGCAGCTCGGGTGACGCCCCGCGCAGGTGGATTTGGCAGTCGTAGCGCCGCGCGGCGAGCTGGAGGCGCGCGAGGGCATCGACGCACACCGCGTCGGGATCGACGCCGCCCACCTCGCAGCGGGCGACCGCCGCGCCGCCGGTCTCGAGCAACGCGCACACGCGCTCGCAGAGCCCCGGCAGGTCGGCGTGGGCGATGGGGCCGCGAATCGCGAAGCGGATCTTTTGCGGCGCCCGGGTGGCCATCTCGGATGGAGACTCTCCGCGACGGGACGATTCATCGGTGTCGCGACCGATGAGTTCGCCCCCGCTGCGCGGTCTGACTCCTCGGAAGACAATCTGGGAGGAAGGACCGAGATGACCATGGACAACCGCACTCGCTGGCTCGCGCTGTACATCCTGTGCCTCGGCGACTTGATGATCGTCCTCGACGTGACGATCGTCGGCGTGGCCCTGCCGTCGATCAGGCAGGACCTCGGCTTTTCCGAGACGTCGCTCGCGTGGGTCGTGAACTCCTACCTGCTCACCTTCGGCGGTTTCCTCCTGCTCGGCGGCCGGCTCGGCGACCTGTTCGGGCATCGGCGCCTGTTCCTTGTCGGGATCGCGCTCTTCACCCTTGCCTCGCTGGCCTGCGGCCTTGCCCAGTCGCAGGAGTTCCTGGTCGGCGCGCGGGCGGTGCAGGGACTGGGTGCCGCGGTCGTTTCCGCGGTCGCGCTCTCGCTGATGATGATGCTGTTCACCGAACCGGCGGAGCGAGCGAAGGCGATGGGCATCTTCGGCTTCGTCGCCGCCGGCGGCGGCTCGATCGGCGTGCTCCTCGGCGGGATCCTGACCGACGTGCTCGACTGGCACTGGATCTTCCTCGTCAACGTTCCGGTGGGCGTCGTCGTCGTCGCGCTCACCCTGACGCTTGTGCCTGCATCTCGCGGGGCGGCTGCCACAGGACGGCTCGACGTCGCGGGCGCGGTCACCGTGACAGTGGCGCTGATGCTGGCCGTCTATGCGATCGTGAACGGCAACCAGGAAGGCTGGACGTCCGTCCAGACGCTCGGCCAGCTCGCCGGCGGGGCGGTGTTGCTGGCGATCTTTCTCGGGGTCGAGGCGCGGGTTCGCTCGCCGCTCATGCCGCTCGAGATCTTCCGGCTTCGCAACGTCGCGGTCGCGAACGTCGTCGGCGTCCTCTGGGCCGGAGCGATGTTCGCGTGGTTCTTCATCTCTGCCCTCTACCTCCAGCTCGTGCTCGGCTACAGCCCGCTCCAGGTTGGTCTCGCCTTCCTGCCGGGCAACCTGATCATGGGGGTTCTTTCGGTCGGCCTCTCCGCCAAGCTCGTGTTGCGCTTCGGCTTCCGGCCGCCGCTGGCAACGGGACTGCTGCTGGCCGCGCTCGGGCTCGTGCTTTTCGCCCGGGCACCGGTCGACGCGAACTTCGTCGTCGACATTCTCCCGAGCATGATCCTGCTCGGCCTCGGCGCCGGGATGGCTTTCAATCCATTGATGCTCGCCGCCATGAGCGACGTCGAGTCGAGCGACGCAGGCCTCGCGTCCGGCGTCGTCAACACGGCGTTCATGATGGGCGGCGCGCTCGGACTCGCGATCCTCGCCAGCCTCGCCGCCTCCCGCACGAACAGCTTGCTCGGAGCCGGCGACGGCGAGCTGGCGGCCCTCACCGGCGGCTATCACGCCGCGTTCCTCGTCGGAGCTCTCTTCGCGGCCGCCGCAGCCGCCGTCGGTGCCGTGCTGCTCCGGACACCGCAGCCGGCGGCCGAGCACGAGGGCGAAGCGGCGAGCGGCGCCCTCGCAACCGAGACGGACTGACAAACAGACATCGAAAGGAGCACCGAATGTTCAAGGATGCCCAGGCCTTCTCAACGTTCTCGGTGGACGACGTGCCGCGCGCGAAGGAGTTCTACGGCAAGACGCTCGGCCTGGACGTCGCCGACGAGATGGACGGGCTGGCGCTGCACCTCGCGGGCGGCGGCGAGGTGTTCGTCTACCCCAAGGGGGAGGATCACGCGCCGGCGAGCTTCACCGTCCTCAACTTCCCGGTCGAGAACGACGAGGCCATCGAGAAGGCGGTCGACCGGCTGACGGAGGCCGGGGTGGAGTTCGAGCGCTACGAGGGCATGGAGCCCGACGAGAAGGGCATCCACCGCGGCCAAGGGCCGACGATCGCGTGGTTCAAGGATCCCGCCGGGAACATCCTCTCCATGATCGTGGTCGAGCAGCAGTAGCGTCGCTTGCGTCGAGGGGCGGTTCGAGAGCCGCCCCACGACTATCCTCCGGCCCGGTGGCGAAGAAATCGGTCCGCCGCAGAGGTGACCGACCGCTCAGCCGCCGAATCGGCGCCGATGGACACCGCCGTCGCGCTGCCACCCGGGTTTCCGAGGGCTTCTCACGGGACGCCCGACTGGTACGCGATCTCCGAGGCGACCGAGCGCGCACGGTAGCGCGCCTTCCCTGCGCGCGAGCCTGCGTAAGCTCAGCGGCCACGGCGAGCTTGTCCGAATCCTGGCCGAGACCCGCTTTGCGAGGATGCGGGCGTGGAGCTCGGGATCTACACCCTCGCCGAGCTGACGGCCGATCCGAGGACGGGTCGCGCGGTCACCCCGTCGCAGCGCCTGTGCGATCTGATCGAGGAGATCGAGCTCGCCGACCAGGTCGGGCTGAACGTCTTCGGGGTTGGGGAGCATCATCGTCCTGACTTCGCCGTCTCAGCGCCGGCCGTCGTCCTGGCGGCAGCGGCGGAGCGGACGAAGACGATTCGTCTGACGAGCGCGGTCAGCGTGCTCAGCTCGGACGACCCGATCCGCGTCTTCCAGCAGTTCGCCACGCTCGACCTGCTCTCGGAGGGGCGCGCCGAGATCATGGCCGGCCGCGGCTCGTTCATCGAGTCCTTTCCGCTCTTCGGTTACGACCTGGCCGATTACGACAGGCTGTTCGACGAGAAGCTTCGGCGTCTGCTCGAGCTCCACGACTCGATCCGAGGCGTGTACCCGCGGCCGGTTCAGGATCCGTTGCCGGTCTGGGTAGCGGTCGGTGGCACACCGGAGTCCGCGGCGCGGGCAGGCTCTCTCGGTCTACCGATGGCGCTCGCGATCATCGGCGGGCAGCCCGAGCGGTTCGTGCCCTTCGCCGACCTCCACCGGCGCTCCGCGGGAGCGGCCGGTCACGAGCGGCCGCCGCTCAGCATCAACTCGCACGGCTTCGTCGCCGAGACGTCGCAAGTCGCAGCCGACGAGTTCTTCGAGCCGCTTGCGTCGATGATGAACAGGATCGGCCGCGAGCGTGGCTGGGCGCCGCTCACGCGGACCGACTACGACGCGCTGCGCACCCGACGGGGCGCGCTCGTCGTCGGCAGCCCGCAGGAGGTGGCAGAGAAGATCCTCTTCCAGCACGAGCTCTTCGCGCACCAACGCTTTCTCGTCCAGTTCACGGTCGGTTCCCTACCGCACGCGAGCACGATGCGCTCGATCGAGCTCTTCGGCACCGAGGTCGCCCCGGTCGTGCGTTCCGAGCTCGCCCGACGCGCGACTGCGGCCCCGCTCTAGCGTTTCGGGAGCGCCGGTGCCGAACAGTCGGCTTCGGCCTGATCGTCCCGAAACACCGATCGGGAGAGCGTCTCGACATGGCGCGGCAGCCCCTGTGCGTTTAGGATCGGCTTGCAGTCTCCCCGAAAGGAGGTCGTGATGAAGGGTTCGGAGAAACCGAAGAAGCTGGCCAAGAAGGCGCCGCAGAAGACGTTGAAGGAGAAGCGCAACGAGAAGCGCGCCGCCGCGAAGAAGAGCATCTAAGTGCTCCCCGCCGCAAGTACGCCCACGTTTCGCGCGGCCGCGAACACGTCGCATGCCGTTGTCCTCAGTCGCCCGGATATGCCTGCATATCGGGGCTCCCTGCGTCCTAGGCCTGCTCGGTTCTCGCCGGCAAACTACGACCGTACTTACGGCGGGAAGCACTAAGTGTCCGCATGAGCACGATCGCGGAGATCCTCGAGGAGAAGCCCGGCGACGTGATCCGGATCGACGGCGGTGCGACCGTCTTCGACGCGGTCAAGGCGATGGTCGAGGCAAACGTCGGCGCGCTCCTGGTCACCGGCGGCGAGCACGGCGAGACCATCACGGGCATCTTCACCGAGCGCGACTATCTGCGCCGGATCGCCGTAGAGGGAAGGCGCTCGCGGGACACGGCGGTCAGCGACGTGATGTCGTCGCCCGTCCTCGCCGTCACACGGGAGACGACCGTGGAGGAGGCGATGGCGCTCATGACGGACCGCCGGATCCGGCACGCGCCGGTCGTCGACGAGGGCGCGCTCGTCGGGATGATCTCGATCGGCGACCTCGTCAAGTTCACCTCGCAGAAGCAGAGCTTCCAGATCCAGTACCTCACGGAGTACATCTCGGCGCGGTAGTTGGTTGCGCAAGATCAGAATCTGCGGAAGCAGATTTCGATCGCGCGAGGACCCTGAAGGGTCGCTTCGCTCCCGTCTTGCCCGCAAGCGGGCACGGGCAGAGCCCGCACCCGCGCGAAGACCCTGAAGGGTCGCTTCGCTCCCGTCTTGCCCGCAAGCGGGCACGGGCAGTCGGGTCAGCCGCGGTTGTGGTTCACGACCTCGACGTTGTTGCCGTCGGGATCGAGGACGTAGGCGCCGTAGGAGCCCTCGTGGTAGATCGATCGTTCGCCGGGCGAGCCGTTGTCGCGATAGCCGGTCGCGGTGGCTTTGCGGTGGAAGCGGTCGACGGTCTCGTTGTCGCTCGCGGCGAAGGCGAGGTGGAGGTTCCGGGTTGCCTGGTCGCCGGCGACGACCGAGAACGAGCCGCTGACGCACGCGAACTGTGTTCGCTCACCCGACTCGCGGCCGATCCGGAAACCCGCCGCGGGACCGACGGTCTCGTAGAACCGCGTGGACGCGTCGACGTCGGAGACGCGGATCCAGATGTGGTCGATATTGCCATCGGTTCGCATCGAACCGTGATGAACGGCTTCGATGCTGTTCCCGTCGGAGTTCAGCAGGAAGCGTGCTGTGATATCCGGCGTGGGAGACCGATCGCTCGCGTTGCCGCGTTAGCGGCTCCAGGTCACCGCTCAGTGGAACGCGTCGACGGTGGCATTCTCGCTCGCAGGGAGGGCAAGGCACATGTGTTCGGTAGGCGTGCCGGAGACGACTGATGAACGACCCCAACTCGGCGGCGGGAGCTGATTCGCTCCCGCCGCCGAGTTGGCTTCCGCTACTCCTTGCCGGTGTAGCGGAGGATCCAGAGACCGCTGTCGCGGTCGCTCATGAGCAGCAGCGGCCGCTTGGCGTTGTTCCGGCCCCGCCCCTGGTCGCGGTCGTTGAGCTCGCACTGGCCGGTGCAGACCGGGAACACGCCCCAGAAGTCGTTACCGCCCTCGGCGATGTAGTGGCCGACCTCGCTCAGGCCGCCGGGGCCGAAGGAGGCCACGCGCAGGCCCGCATCGTAGTACGAGAAGTACGCGAGGTCCTTGCGGTGCCGGGGGTCAGTCTTGACCTCGTGCACGGTGAGGTTGCCGAAGCCAGACTGGAAGGCCGGGTCCTTGGACTCGGCGACCGCGTAGGTGTCCACGATCGGCAGGTCCGGTTGGCGTGCGTCGTGCAGGTTGACGTAACCCCAGCCGTCGAAGCGCGGCTGGGCGAAGACGCCGGCCCCGCGCGTGCCGATGGCTGGCAGGTCGCCGCCGGCGGCGTAGCCCTCGGGAGCCGTGTAGGCGGGCGGGTCCCCGAAGAGCAGGTGCATCGCGCGGTGGCCGGTGCAGACGCCGTGCGCGGTTCGGAGCACGGGACTCCCCTGGGCGCCGCAGAGGAAGCCGTCCTTGAGCAGGCCGTTACGGGTGCCCGAGTGGCTCTGGCCGATCACGACGATTCGGTAGCCGGCCTCCTCGCCGGTGCGAACCTTGTCGGAGAAGAAGCAGGTACCACGGCTGAAGACCACGGTGTTGGCGCCGGTCGAAGCCGCGCTCGGCACTTCGGCGCGGTCGGAGACACCGTTGGCGTTCGCGTCTTCCACGCAGCCCGAGCCGCCGAAGACCGAGCCGCCCTGCGAGCTGACGCCGTCGCCGGGGATGCGCAAGGTGAAGGAGAACTCGCCTGCGCCATATTGGCCGGCGTTTGGCCCGTCGGTGATCCGGAACAGCGTCCGCGTGGGCGAGAAGTCCTCGTCCGTGGAGATCAGCCAGTCGCCGTCCTGGTCGAAGTAGCTCTGGTGGCTGTTGCCCTCCGACTGCATGAACGTCGGGAACTCCGGGTCGGGGCTGAGGAAGTCGGAGTCGCCGAGGAAGAGCGGGTTGGCCGGGTTGTCGATGTTGAGCAGCACCTGTCCGGCGTCCCAGTAGGAGACCGCGAGCAGGTTGCGGCCGTCGACGACCTTCTGCTGCATGTCGTGGTGGAAGACCGTGTCCCCGTTGGCGTAGCTCGATTGCGCGCCCGGCCAGTCCTCCAAGCCGCGTTCGGCGATCAACTGCGCGGGACCGGTGCTCGTGAGCACCGGGGTGATGTCGAAGATGTCGACGTCCTTGAGATCCTGGTTGTCCGAGGCGACGACATAGGCGCGGCCCTGCCAAGTGAATGCCTGGACGGAGTGCGTCGTGTGGAACGTCTGCCTGACTACGGCCGGGTCGCTGTCGCCGAACTGGCCGAGCTTGACCGGCGCCAGCGGGTTGGTGACATCCCAGACCGAGAAGCCGGAGGTAACCGGCTTGGTGGTGTCGCACGTCTCGTTGTTGTGGACGAGGATGTCGCGCGGCCCAAAGTCGATCACGTGGATGCCCTCGCCCGGGTACGAGTTCGACTCGGCGGGGAGGAAGCCGACCTTGTTCGGGTTGGCCGGGTCGCGAACGTCGACCACGTGGACGCCTGTGCCCTGAGCGCCGGGACGGCCCGCGCACTCGGGCCTGAACGCGTTCAGGTACGCGTAGCCGGCGTGGTAGCCGACATCGGCGATGCCGCTCTCGACGTTGGTCAGGTTGTCGAGCTTGCCGACAAGCTCGACGTTCTTGGCCGAGGCGGGCAAATGGCCCGCTTCGCCCCCGTGCTGGTCGTCCTCGGCGGCGGGGAGGGGGCCATCGATCGGGTCGTCGCTCTGCGGCGTGCCACTGTCCGGATGATTGGCAAGCGCAGGCGCCGCAAGCACCAGCGTCGCGGACAGTACGGCAAGCAGAAGCTTTCGCATGGTCATGTCCCCTTCGTCGTGGGCACCCACAGACGGGCTCGGCCCGTCGGAGACGGGAACCTATCACTCCTGCGCCGATCCGCACAAAGGAGCGTAGGTCGGCCTCCTGGGAACTTCTGGGCAGGCTGAGGAACATGCTCGCGCCGGCGTCCGCGTGGTGCGCGGCGGTTAGTGCGTCGATCCCGCCGTCGAACTCGACGGCGACCGTTTGCCACCAGAACGCGCATGGTCCGGATGCGCTGTGAGCGAGCCGATTGGACGCGCGCTCTCGACGCGGCGCTGCGGTACTTCCAAACTAAAAACGGCTGAGCTACGCGGAAACCAGCGCCACGTGACCTTAATGTTCACCACAATCCACTTGCTTAGCGAGTCCACCTCGGGCTCAGTGCTAGGAGCTACAGCCGCCATCGGCCAGCGCCTGGGCGGAACGAATCGGTGTTGTCCGGTTCAGAGGTCATAGTCGCGCGAAGGTCGCGCCACTCCCGAGGAGGTCTTTCTTGGCAAGTAGATGGTTGCCGCTTAGCGGCGTTGCGTTCGTCGTACTCATGCTCGTGGTAGTCGTCGGTTTCTCCGGTTCGACCCCCTCGACCGGCGACCCTGCCGCCGAGATCGCGTCGTTCTACGACGAGCAATCAGTGCGGCAGGGGATCGCTGCGTTTCTGCTCGCGGCCACGGTTCCGTTTCTGTTGCTTTTTGCCGCCAGCCTGGCGGGCCGCCCGGGCGCAAACGACGTGGCTTCGCGCGAGATTTGGCGGCGGATGCTGCTGGGCGGCAGCTTCATCCTCGGCGCGATCATCATGGTTATGGCAATGATCCACTTTGCCTTGGCCGATGGGGCCGATGATGTGGCTCCGGCCGCGCTCCAGGCTTTGAACTTGCTCGACGGGAATTTCTGGGTTGCTGCAAATCCGGCTCTTGGCGTGATGATGCTCGGCGCGGCCGGCTTGCTACTCGGGGTTGGTGGTCGAATGCCTCGCTGGCTGGGCTGGGCGGCGCTCGTGTTCGGTGTCGCGCTCTTCATCCCGTTCGCGGATTTCTTCGCGCTGCTCCTCTCGCTGATCTGGATCATCGTCGTCTCCGTCCTGCTCTTCCGGACACCGCACGAGGAGCACCAGTCCCTCGCGAACACTGCCTCAGAATGAAAATTGGCTGCCGGCCGGGTGCCGGCTCCGTAAGCGTCTCTGGCGGGGCCAGGTGAGATTCGCAAACCGGCGTCTGTTCCGCACCGTCGCGCAGTGCGGAACTAGCGGTGTACACAAGAGCCGAACTCAACCTTAAGCACTAACTATCGGGATCGAGCAGGAAGGCGCCGTAGTAGTCCTCCGCATACTGCGGTCGCAGCCCCGGCTCACCGTCGCTCGGAGAGCCGGCAGCAACGCCGGTCTGCCAGAAGGCGTTCACGTGCTCACGGGAGGGCGCGGCGAAGCCGATGTGGAGGTGTGCCGTGGCCGAGTGCTCCGCGTCCACCTCTGCGAGCGAGAAATCGTCCCACTCGGCGAAGTGCTCGCCTGTGTGGGTCGGCGCGATCTCGACCGCCTCGAGCACAGTCCTGTAGAAGCGCTCCGACGCAGCCCGGTCGGAAACCCGGATCGTGACGTGATCGAACACGGCGCGATGATGCCACGATGACGTCGTGACAGAGCGCGAGGGCTGGATCGAGTGGGAGGGACACCGGACCTGGTGCCGGGTCGTCGGCGACCTGGATTCACGATTCGATCCGCTTCTCTGCCTCCACGGCGGGCCGGGCTCGACGCACCACTACTTCGCGCCGCTCGAGCGGCTGGCGGCCGACGGTCGCGCCGTCGTCCTCTACGACCAGCTCGGCTGCGGCCGCTCCGACCGGTCGGCTGGGATCGAGTGGACCTTGCAGCTCTTCCTCGACGAGCTCGCGGCGCTGCGCGAGCAACTCGGGCTCGATTGCGTTCATCTGCTCGGGACGTCGTGGGGCGGGATGCTCGCGCTCGAGCACGCGCTCTCGGGATTCGGCGGCCTGACGAGCCTCGTCCTCAGCTCGACGCTTGCGAGCGCGGCCGAGTGGGAGGTCGAGGTCAAGCGACTCCGCGACGAGCTTCCGCCCGACGTGATCGCAGTGCTCGACGAGCACGAGCGGGCCGGCACCTACGAGAGCCCCGAGTACGAGCGCGCCGAGGCCGTCCTCAACGCGCGTCACTTCTTCCGTGGCGGCGTTTATCCGCCGGAACTCGAGCGGATGCTGCCGGAGCGCGGCCGCGAGAGCTACCGCGCGATGTGGGGGCCGAACGAGTGGACGCTCACGGGGGCGCTACTCGGCTGGGACGTGCGTCCGCGGCTCCACGAGCTCGACCTGCCCGCGCTCGTGATCCGGGGCACGTACGACCTCTCGACCGAGTCGATCGCTGCGACGCTCGTCCGGGGCCTGCCGCAGGCGCGAGAGGCCGTCTTCGAGCAGAGCTCGCACACGCCGGTGCTGGAGGAGACGGAGCGCTACCTCGAGGTCGTCGGCGCGTTTCTCCGGGAGGCCGAAGCGTGCAGTTAACCCTCACGTAACGGATCGCCCACCCCGCCGTTGCAACTTCGGGCTACTTTCCCCCCGTGCGTCGCCTCGCTCTTCTGCTCACAGCTCTCGCCGCGCTCGTCGGCTCGCCGGTTGCGGCAGCGGAGATCGTGACGGCGGCCGACCGGGCGGGGCGGACGATCACGTTCGACATCCAAGCCGAGCAGGTGAATGTCGAGTGGTACGCAGAGCTGCTGCGGAACGCCGCGCACGGGCCCGAGATCGAGCACGTCACCATACGGATCGTCACGTTCGACGCGCTCCGGGAGATCTGCGGCGCCCAGGCGCTCGGCTGCTACGGCGGTCGCAAGGAAGCGGCCCGCATCATCCTTCCGACCGGCGACTCGCCGACGCTCGTCCACACCGTCTACCACGAGTATGGGCACCATCTCGACGCCTGGCGGGGTGTCGCGACGATCGAGCGGGAGCCGAACGGAAGCGCATCGTGGGCTGCGGCTCGCGGGATCCCGGAGCTGCTCGCCGCCGGCCAGGTTGCCCACGACTACTCGCTCGGCTGGGAACGCGCGATCGGCGAGATCTTCGCCGAGGACTACGCGCAGCTCCACCAGGAGACACCGTTCAAGATCTCGTGGCTCGCGCCTCCGACCGAGACAGTGCGTGCGGCGCTTCGCGCCGATCTCGAGAATGTTCCCGCCACACCGACCCCTGTCGCGAACAAGCCGCCCGTGAACATCGCGAAGAGCGGCACCCTGCGCGCCGGCTCGCCGGTGGTCGTCCCGTTCGAGCTCCTCGGCCCCGGCCGGCGCGTCACGTTCAGCGCGACGCTCGCGCGCGCGACCGTCCGGGCTCGGATGGAGCTTCGCTGCACCGATGGCCGCACTGCGACGCGACTCCTGGGCGGTACGCGGCTCACCGCGACGATCGACATCGTCGATCTCGGGCCGGCGCGCTGCACCGCCACGCTGAGAAGCACGGGCAAGGTCGTGGGGCGCTACTCGGCTCGGGTGCGGCTCGCCGTCGAGCCGACTGTCGCGGCGTTCTCGGACAGGAACTGACTTCCGCGGCTTGACATCTGCACCGGGGTCGCCTTTGATCGTGCAGAGCGTGCGGCGGGAGACACATCAGAGGGGCGGTTCGAGGACGTGACCGCGTCCGAGATGACGATCGCCGGCGGTCCTGACGGCCGGAACGGCGCGGGTCCGGTCGTCCAGGTGGAGGGGGTCCGCAAGAGCTTCGGCACGAACCTCGTCCTCGACGGCGTCGACGTGACCGTGGCGGCCGGCGACGTCATGGTGATCATCGGGCGCAGCGGCAGCGGGAAGAGCACGCTGCTTCGCTGCATCAACCTGCTCGAGCCGATCGACGCCGGCCGGATCCTGCTCGAGGGCGACGAGATCACCCGTAAGGGAGTCGACGTCTCTCGTGTGCGCCAGCGGGTCGGGATGGTCTTCCAGCAGTTCAACCTCTTCCCGCACCTGACCGCGATGGACAACGTCACGCTCGCAGCTCGCAAGATCCGCAAGCTCTCGCGGGAGCAGGCCGAGGTTCGAGCGCGAGTACTGCTGAAGACGGTCGGACTCGAAGAAAAGGGTGGGCATCATCCGCACCAGCTCTCCGGTGGCCAGCAGCAACGCGTGGCGATCGCGCGGGCGCTGATGATGGAGCCGCACGTGATGCTCTTCGACGAGGTCACCTCGGCGCTCGACCCGGAGCTCGTCGGCGAGGTGCTCATCGTCATGCGCGATCTCGCCCGTGCCGGGATGACGATGCTCGTCGTCACCCACGAGATGCAGTTCGCGCGCGAGGTCGGCGACCGGCTCGTCTTCATGGACGACGGCCGCATCGTCGAGGAGGGCGTGCCTGCGGACGTGCTCGACAATCCACGCGACGAGCGCACGCGGCGCTTCCTGCGGCGTACGCTTCAACTTCCGGAATCCCTGGACGAACTGACAATCGACGAAGAAGGAGTCAACGAATGAAGAGGATCCTCCTTGCTACGGCCGGGGTCGGCCTGCTCGCCGTGATCACGGCGGCGATCGGGCTCGCGCAGCCCACGGCATCGACCGCCGGTCCCACCGCCTCAACCCGCGCAGAGGTGGCGGCGCCGCTGCCGAAGCTCCCGGCGGAGATCGCGTCCCGGAAGCGGTTCAACGTCGGCGTCAAGTGCGACGCGCCGCCGTTCGGCTACATCAACGTGCAGGGCAAGAATGCGGGCTTTGACGTCGAGATCGCCAGGTGGTTCGCGCGCTACGCGTTCGGCCGCGAGCAGCGGGTGTCGTTCTTCTGTGCGCCGACGCCCGCACGCGAGCCGCTCCTGAATACGAACCGGGTCGACCTGGTCATCTCAACCTTCACCTACACGGCCGACCGTGACACGCGGATCGACTTCTCGCGCGCCTACTACAAGGCCACGGGACGCCTGCTCGTGAAGAACGACGGGCCGGTGCAGTCGCTCGCCGACATCAAGGGCAGGAAGGTCTCCACGACAAGCGGCTCGATCTACGACCGCTGGATGAAGCGCTGCCACGCGAGCACCGAGGTGACCGTGACGGACAGCTTCACGAACGCGCTGCTCGCCTTCAACCAGGGACGGGCAGATGCCCTGATGTGGGACGACACGGTGCTCGTCGGGGTCGCTGCAGCTGACCGGACGGCGAAGCTCACCGACGACCTGTTCCTCGCGCTGCCGTATGGGATCGGGATCAAGCAGGGGAATGTCGCGCTGAAGCGTTGGGTCGACTCGCGGCTGGAGCTGATGCGGAAGAAGGACATCTTCATGACGATCCTCAAGAACAACGTGCCGACGCGCTTCGTCGCCGGCTTCTCGAAGAGCATCCTCCGGCCGAACAACACGTTCGCGTACGCGCCGCCGGGCTCGCCGAGCGCGGACACCGTTTGCTAGCAGCGGTCGACCGCACCATCACCACAGGAGGAAGCGGCCGCGCTCGCGCGGCCGCTTCCTCGTCGTGCCCATGATCCTCGCGACTTACGACCTCTGGGCATTCGTCTCCGAGAATCACGAGGAGCTGCTCGACGGGCTCCTCAACACGATGAAGGTGTCGGCGTTCGCGATCGTGGGCGCGTTCCTGATCGGCGCCGTCCTCGGGGCCGCGCGGGCGCACCGGATCCCGGTCGTGAGCCAACTCACGGCGGTCTACGTCGAGGTGATCCGGAACACGCCGATCCTCGTCCAGATCTTCATGATCTTCTACGCGCTGCCGCAGTTCGGGATCGTGTTCGACCAGTTCACGGTCGCGTGGCTCTCGGTGATGATCTGGGGCGGGGCGTTCAACAGCGAGAACTTCCGCGCCGGCTTCCAGGCGGTGGCGTACCGCTACCGGGAGGCGGGCTACGCCCTTGGCTTCGGCCCCTTCGCGACGTTCCTCAATGTGACCCTCCCGATCGGCGGCCGGATCGCGCTGCCCTCGTCGATCAACACGTACATCTCGGTGCTGAAGAACACCTCGCTGATGTACGTGATCGGCTATGCCGAGCTGACGACGACGTCCCTGAACATCAGCAACCTGACGTTGCAGACGAGCGAGTCGCTGACGGTGCTCGCCGTCGTCTACCTCGCGCTCGTCTGGACGCTGTCGGCGTCGATCCGCCTGCTCGAGTCGCGCCTCGCCCTCCCGGAGAGCAGCTGAGTGCCCGACTGGGTCGAGCCGGTCGTGCGCTACGTCCTGCTCGAAGGGCTGCCTGGGACGCTGCGCGTCTCGGCGGTCGCGGTGGTCGGAAGCGCGCTGATCGGCATCGTGTTCGGGACGCTGATGACGATCCGATTCCTGCCGCTCCGGTCGCTGATCCGGCTCTATATCGAGGTCTTCCGCGGCCTGCCGCTCCTCGTCACCGTCTTCGTGGTCTATCTCGGCCTGCCGTCGGTGTCGCCCGGGCTCGAGTTCGACCCGCTTACTGCCACCTCGATCGCGCTCGTCCTCTGGGGCAGCGCTCAGGTGGCCGAGGCGACGCGTGGCGCGGTGCAGTCGATTCCACACGAGCAGCACGAGGCGTCGTCGGCGCTCGGCTTCGGCTGGCTCGGCCGGCACCGGTTCGTGATCCTGCCGCAGGCGCTCCGCCGCCTGCTGCCGCCGTTCGTGAGCCTGCTCGTGAACATCATCCAGAACTCGACCCTCGCGCAGGTGATCGGCGGCCTCGAGATCCTCGAGGCCGGGGAGCGCCAGAACGAGCGGCTGACCGCGATCCCGCCGATCGGCCTCGGCGAGATCCACGCTTTCGAGATCTTCGGCGGCGTCGCCGTCCTCTTCTTCCTGATCTCGTTCCCGCTCACGCGACTTGCCGCGTACCTCGAGAAGCGGCTCGCGTAGCTACGTGACGCAGGTGCCGGCGAGCGACGTTTTCGATCGCACGCAGCATCTCGTCATCGAGCTCCATCCGTGGAAGCCGACGTCGCGCGAGACTACTGAGACTTCTGATCATGGACGTGATCGAATCGACGGTCGAGCTGGCAGGGCGGACGCTGACGATTGTGCACCCGCCGGACGCGGTTGAGCTGATCGACGAGGAGGCGTTCGAGCACGAGGAGTTCCTGCCCTACTGGGCCGAGCTCTGGCCCAGCGCTGTGGCGCTGGCGCGGGTCGTGGCGGGCAGCCGGTTGCGGGGCACCGCCGTACTCGAGCTCGGCTGCGGGCTCGCGTTGCCATCGATTGCGGCCGCGCTCGGCGGGGCGCGCGTGCTCGCGACCGACTGGTCGCCTGACGCACTCGTCTTCGCCCGGCGGAATGCGGAGCGGAACGGCGCCGAGCTGGAGACGGCGCTCGTCGCTTGGGCTGACGCAGACGAGCTCGGCGAGCGCGGCCCATGGCAGCTCGTGCTCGCCGCGGACGTGCTCTACGAGCGGCGGAACGTCGAGCCGCTCCTCGAGCTTCTGCCCCGAGTCGCCTCCGAGGTGCTGCTCGCCGATCCCGCCCGACCGGCGCTGCGGGCGTTCCTCGACGGCGCCGCTGAGCGCTGGCATGTGACCGAGACGCCGGCGGCGGAGCTCCCGCGCGGGGGCATCTTCCGGCTCCTCGCCCGTGAGTACGCTTGAGCGCGGTGGCTCGTCTCCGTAGCCGGCTCGCCCAGCTCGCCGCGAACAGGCGGCTCGTGGTCGCGCTCGAGCTGACCGCCCTCGCGATCTTCCTGGGCGCGCTCGGCTGGGCGCTGCGCGACGTCTGGGCCGATGCGGGTCCGCGCCTGCGCCACGCCGACCTCGTCGACCTGGGCCTCGCACTCGTCGTCCTCGCCGGCTACTACCTCGTCTTCATCCTCGGCTGGATGCGGATCCTCGGCGCCTACGGAATCCAGATTCCGTATCGCGTCGCGCTCCAGGCCGAGATGCTCTCGATGCTCGCGAAATACGTCCCCGGCGGCGTCTGGACGCCCGCTGCGCGGGTGGTAGCACTGCGCCGGCTCGGCGTCCGCGACACGCCGTTGATCCTCGCGTCGGTGCTCCTCGAAGCGGGTCTCTCGGCGCTCGCGGGCGTGGGTGTCTTCGTCGTCGGGCTCGCGTTCGTGGACGGGGTGGACGCGCCCCTGCCGCTGATCGCGGCCTTCGGCGTGCTCGTCGCCGTCTTGCTCTATCCGGCGATCTTCCGCACGGTCGCCTCGCGTCTGCTCCGGCCGTTCGGCGCCCACGAGGTGCCGGCTCTGCCGGGCCGGACGGCGTTCTCGCTGCTCGCGTTCTACGCGTGCACCTGGCCGCTCGGTGGGCTAGCACTCTTCTTCCTGCTTCGCTCGGTCGGAGGCGATCCGGCTATCGCGTCGATCCCGTTTCTCGGCGGCGCGAGCGCGATCGGGGCGATCGTCGCGGTGCTCGCTATCTTCGCTCCCTCGGGGCTCGGCGTCCGCGAGGCCTCGGTGTACGGACTCCTGCTCGCGGTCGCCGTGGAGGGCGTCGCGCTCGGTGCGATCGTGCTCAATCGGCTGGCGATCACGGTCGTCGAGGCGGCGCTCCTGCTCGTCGGCGTGCTCCTGATCCAGGCCCGGCCGGCGCAGGTCGTGGAGGACTCGCGGCCCGACCCGCAGCTCGCCTCCGGCGAGGGCGCCGCGTAGCACTCAGTCATTCTCGTACAGCCCTTTCCAGAAGATGCTCGTGTCGCAGGGCCGCCCGTCGGGGTAGAGGGCGTAGCCGGGGATCACTCCGACCTTCGTCCAGCCGAGTCGCTCGTAGAGGCGCTCGGCGTCGTCGCCGGTCACGGCGTCCAGGACGAGCAGTGTCTTGCCCTCCGCTCGGGCGTCTGCCTCGGCGTGCTCCATTAGCCGTTGGGCAATGCCGCGGCTGCGCGCCGAGCGGTGAACGAGGAGCTTTGCGATCTCGCCGCGGTGCGGTTGGTTCGGCGGCAGTGCGAGGATCACCTGCACGGTGCCGACCAGCTCGCCGCCCGCGAACGCAGCGAGGAGTAGCCGGCGGCCCTGCTCGACCTCGGCCGCGAAGCCTTCGAACGCGCTGCGCGCTTGCTCGTGCGAGAACGGCGCCAGATAGCTGACCGACGCCCCTCCGGCGACGCAGTCGTGGAGGACGCGCGCGAGCGCATCGAGGTGCTCGTGCAGCTCGACCACACCGAGACGGCGGATCTCGATCTGCTCGGCCGGGGACATCGTGTCGAGTCTTGCATCGGCGGCAGCGACGCCGACAGTGAACCGTTGGGCGTCGGCTCAACTAGCGGTGCGGCCGCGAATGAACTCCAGGATCAGTTTGCGGACCTCGAGCCGTAGCCCCGGTCGTCGACGATCGGGACACCGTGGCTGGTGCCCCGGCTTCCTGAACCATTAGTTGAGCGATGGGTCGGGCGGCATCGTCGCGAGTAGGGCAAGCGGGCCGCCCTGGCGGCGGAGCACCTCGCTCCAGAGCGCGTCCGGCTCGTCGCTGAAGACGTCGTCGGCCTCCGCCGGCACGACGATCCAGGTCTCCTCCTCGAGCTCCGCCTCGATCTGGCCCGCCGACCAGCCCGCGTAGCCGACGAAGATCCGGCCGCGGCGGGCGGCCACGTCTGGATCCTGAACGAAGCCGACGTCTCCCAGCACGAGCTCTGAGGCGTCGTCCGGATCGTCCACCTCCGCGAGCGCCAGCACAGAGCCCATCGCCACGGGCCCACCGACGAAGACCGGCTCGTCGCCGGCGGAGAGCGAGGTGAGCTCGGGCACCGCCTCGCCGACCGAGGTCTCGGACGGCCGGTTGAGCACGAGCCCCATAGCGCCCCCGTCGCCGTGCTCGGCGATCAGGATCACGCTGCGGACGAAGTTCGGGTCGCGGAGCGAAGGAGCGGCGACGAGCAGCCGCCCGCGCAGGGTGATCTCGGCCATCGAACGGAATCTACCCCGGAACCGAGCTTCGCTTGTGTTGTTTCAACACAAGCGCTCGAGAAACGGCGAAGGATCAGTCCTTGAAAAGCGAGCCTGGGGCAACCGAATCCCAACAGTCCGCCTCAGGCGTCGAGGGATTGCCGGAGCGAGGAGACGTACTCGCGAAGCGCGGCAGGTCCCTGTTCCGCGACTTCGACCGCTCTCGAGCCAACGACGATTCCGTCGGTCAGGTCGGCGGCGGCGCGGGCCTGCTCGGGCGTCGAGATCCCGAAGCCGGCGTAGAGCGGGACGCCACCGGCTACCGCGCGGGCCCGCTCCGCGAGCCCGCCGAGCGCTGACGAGACCTCGGTGCGAGAACCCGTCGTCCCGGTGACGGTAACGAGATAGAGCCAGCCGTCGGTCTGCTCGGCGGCGAGGCGGAGCCGCTCGTCGGTCGAAGTGGGGGCGACGAGCTGGATCCGGCGGAGCTCGGGCCGGTCGCCCGCGGGTAGGTCGGCGACGATCATGCTGCTCGCCCCCGCGGCGCGTGCGTCCTCGCCGAAGCGCTCCCAGCCGTAGGCCTCGAGCAGGGAGGAGTAGGTCATCGGCACGAGCGGCACGCCGACGCGCTCCCGGACCGCGGCGAGCCCGTCGAGGCATGCGCGCGTCCGCATCCCCTGCGCGAGCGCCTTTTCCGCGGCGCGACGGATCACGGGTCCGTCGGCGAGCGGATCGGAGAAGGGAAAACCGAGTTCGACGAGATCGGCGCCACCCTCGACCGCCGCCTCCGCGAGCGCCGGCGTGTCCGGCCCGGACATCAGGTAGATCACGAGCTGCTTGGGCGTCAATCGACGACCAGTCGCGCAAAGAGGCGCGCGTCGACGCGGACGCCCTCGTAGCGGAGGAGGCTACGACGAACTCCTTCCGCGCGGAAGCCGGCACGCTCAAGCACCCGTACAGACGCTGCGTTTGCCGGGCGGACGACGGCCTCGACACGGTTGATCCCGCCGGCGAAGGCGTGCTCACACAGCGCGCGGACGATCCGAGTCGCGACACCGCGGCCTCGCGCGCCGACGAAGAGCCAGTAGCCGATCTCGACGACGTCGCGTGTCCGGTCGAGGTGGTGCATCGCGCAGCCGCCGAGAAGCTCGCCGTTCTGGGAGTCCTCGATCACGTACGGGGCCAGCAAGCCGGCCGTCCGCATCGCCTCGAGCTGAGAGTCGACGAACGCGTGGAGTGTCGCCGAATCGAACGGCGGCAGCCCCGCCTCGCCGCCGACGAGCGGATCGACGAAGGCGGGGACGATCTGCTCGACGTCCTCGTGGTTCGGCGGGCGCACGATCAGGTCGTCGACCCGGAGCTCCTCCGGGAAGGCGTAGGAAGAGAGCTCGGCGGGATTCCTCGAGCTCACCGAGCGAGCACCTCGGCAAGGTCTTTGTCGCCGCGGCCGGAGAGGCAGACGACGACGAGCTCCGCGTCCAGCTCCTCGACGCGGGCGAGCGCGTGCGAGGGCTCGAGCGCCGGGATGATCCCCTCGGTCCGCGTCAGCCGGCGGAAGGCTTCCAGTGCCTCCTCGTCGGTCGTTCCCACATAGCGCGCGCGGCCGGAGTCGCGCAGGAAGGCGTGCTCGGGGCCGACGCCGGGATAGTCGAGCCCGGCGGAGATCGAGTGGGCGTCGGCGATCTGTCCGTCCTCGTCGGCGAGCACGGACGAGCGCGAGCCGTGGAGGACGCCGGCGCGGCCGCTGCCGAGGCTGGCGGCGCCCGCCGCCTCGACGCCGACGATCTCGACCTCCACGTCCTCCAGGAAGCCGGCGAACATCCCGATCGCGTTCGAGCCGCCGCCGACGCAGGCGATCACGGCCTCGGGCAGCCGCCCCTCAGCCTCGAGGATCTGCTCCCGCGTCTCCCGGCCGATCACGGCCTGGAGCTCGCGCACGATCTCGGGGTACGGGGCGGGGCCGACGCAGGAGCCGATCAGGTAGTGAGTGTCCTCGACGTTCGTGATCCAGTCGCGGATCGCCTCGCTCGTCGCCTCCTTCAGCGTCTTCGTGCCGAACTCGACCGGTCGAACCTCGGCCCCGAGCAGGCCCATCCGCTCCACGTTCGGGCGCTGCCGGCGCATGTCCTCGGAGCCCATGTAGACGACGCAATCGAGGCCGAAGCGGGCGCAGACGGTCGCCGTCGCGACGCCGTGTTGGCCGGCGCCCGTCTCCGCGACGATCCGCTGCTTGCCGAGCCGACGGGCGAGCACCGCCTGCCCGAGCGCGTTGTTCAGCTTGTGGGCGCCGGTGTGGAGGAGATCCTCGCGCTTCAGGTAGAGCCGTTTCGAGGGCGCGAAGCGCTCGGCGAGCGTGAGCGGCGTCGGCCGACCGGCGTAGGTGCGTGCGAGGTGGTCGAGTTCGACTCGGAAGGAGTCGTCCGCGAGGGCCTCGTCCCACGCGTTCGTGAGCTCGTCGAGCGCCGGGACCAGCGTCTCGGGGACATAGCGGCCGCCGTAGCTTCCGTACGTCGAGCTCACGCGCTCCTCGCCGCCTCGACGTACGCGCGAATCTGCTCGTGATCCTTGATCCCCGGCTCGACCTCGAGCCGCGAGCTTGCGTCGACCGCCCAGGGCCGGACGACCTCGATCGCCTCGCGCACGTTGTCGGCGGCCAGTCCGCCTGCGAGCACGATCCGGCCTTCGACTGCCGCAGCGCGGTTCCAATGATCCGGATCGTCGCCCTGCCAGGGCAGGTCGAGCAGCGTGGCGACAGGCTCGCCGGCCCGGAGCAGCACGCCGTTTCGTCCCCGCACAGCGCCGTCGGCGCGCTCATGCACCTGGTCGAGGTCGGCTTCCGTGTCGCCGGCCTCGCCGACCCAGACCGCCACGGAGAGCATCGTCTCCGGCACGTCGAGCACCTCTTTCGTCGCGCGCGGGCTTGCGGGCACGAGCACGAAGCCGGCTAGGTCGGCGCCGGCCTCCGCGGCCGCGGCAAGGTCCTCCTCACGGGTCAGCCCACAGACCTTGACGAGCGGGCGGGAGATCAGCTCGGCGAGCTTCTCGGCCGGGTCCGGCGCCAGCATCAGAGCCGAGCCGACGAGGATCGCGTCGGCCCCGGCGAGCTCGGCGGCGGCTCCTTGGGCCCGGTTGTGGATCCCGCTCTCCGCGATCGCTATTCGATCCATGGGGATCCGCGCGACCAGTTCGAGTTGGGTGTCGCGATCGATTGCGAAGGTGCTGAGGTCGCGCGCGTTGACGCCGATCACCGGCGCGCCCAGCGCGATCGCCCGCTCGAGCTCGGCCTCGTCGTGGGCCTCGACGAGCGTGTCGAGCCCGAGCCCTTCCGCGAGCGCCATCAGGCTCGCCGTCTGGGCGTCGTCGAGGTCGCGCAGGAGCAGCAGCACCGCGTCAGCGCCGGCCTCCTTCGCCGTTCGTAGTGTCTCCTCGGTCGAGAAGAAGCCCTTCGCAAGCAGCGGCGTCGCCACGCTCGCGCGCGCCGCGCGGAGGTCCTCCCAGTCACCGCCGAAGCGCTCGTCCACGAGCACCGAGATCGCCGTGGCGCCCGCCCGCTCGTAGCCGGCGGCGATCCGGGCAGGATCGGCGTCGGGGCGGATCTCGCCGAGCGAGGGCGAGCGCCGCTTGATCTCCGCGATCGCGCCGAGGCCGGGCGAGGCGAGCGCCTCCCTAAACCGCACCGGAGAACCTCACGAGCTCGTCCAGGCGGGCAGCGGCGGCGCCGGAATCGACCGTCTCGCGCGCGATTCCAAGTCCCTCGACAAGGTCGGCCGCGTGCCCGGCTGCCGCGATCGCGGCAGCGGCGTTCAGGAGCACGGCCGAGCGGTGACCACCGACCGCGCCTCCCAGTACGTCGCGCAGCGCGTGCGCATTCGTCGCCGGGTCGCCGCCGCGCAGCTCGGCCGGATCGCAGCGCGGGATCCCGAGGTCGAGTGGATCGAGCTCGTAGCTGCGGACGCTGCCCGCGTCGACCTCGCAGACTAGGTTCGGGCCGGCGGGCGAGAGCTCGTCGATCCCGAAGGCGCCGTGGACGACGTAGGCGCGACGCGCGTCGAGCTGGACGAGCGTGGCGGCGAGCGTCGGCACGAGGTCGGCAGCGTAGACGCCGACGACCTGGGCTCGCGCGCCCGCCGGGTTCGTGAGGGGGCCCAGCACGTTGAAGACCGTCCGCGCTCCGAGCTCGCGCCGGACCGGCGCCGCGAAGCGCATTGCCGGATGGTGTGCCTGAGCGAAGAGGAAGCCGAAGCCGAGCTCGTCGATCGAGCGCTCGATCCGCTCCGGCGGCAGCTCGAGGGTGAAGCCGAGCGCCTCGAGGACGTCCGCGGCGCCCGTGGTCGAGGATGCGGCGCGATTGCCGTGCTTCGCGACTGCGGCGCCCGCCGCCGCCGCGACGAGCGCTGCCGCGGTCGAGATGTTGAATGTGTTCGCGCCGTCGCCGCCGGTGCCGGCCGTGTCGACGAGGTCGTCGCGCTGCGGCTTGACGGGGAGGACGTGCTCGCGCATCGCCTCTGCGCAGCCCGCGATCTCGTCGGCTGTCTCGCCCTTGAGTCGGAGCGCCACGAGGAAGCCGCCGATCTGCGCCTGCGTCGCCTCGCCGCTCATGACCTCCCGCATGACCTCGCGTGCTTGCGCACGCGATAGATCATGTCCTTCGAGCAGTCGGGAGAGCGACGCCTGGATCATCGGCCGAGGAAGTTTCTCCCCAGCTCGGGACCCGACGGCGTCAGCACCGACTCGGGATGGAACTGGACGCCTTCGATCGGGAGCTCGAGGTGGCGGACGCCCATCACCTCGCCGTCGGGCGTCCGGGCCGTGACCTCGAGTTCGTCGGGAATCTCGACGGCCGCGAGCGAGTGGTAGCGGCCGGCCTCGAGGTGCTGCGCCAGTCCTGCGAAGACGCCCTTGCCGTCGTGCTGGACGAGAGAGGACTTTCCGTGCAGCAGCGCCTTCGCCTGGCCGACCGTACCGCCGAAGGCCTCGACGACCGCCTGGTGACCGAGGCAGACTCCGAGCGTCGGCACGCGCGGCCCAAGCCGGCGGATCAGCTCGACCGAGATTCCCGCGTCGGCCGGGCGGCCGGGGCCGGGGGAGATGACGAGGTGGGTCGGGGCCAGCCGTTCGGCCTCCTCGACCGTGATCGCATCGTTCCGAAAGACCTGCACCTCGGCCCCGAGCTCCTCGAACAGGTGGACGAGGTTGTAGGTGAACGAGTCGTAGTTATCCACCATCAGGAGCAAAACTCGGCCTCCGCCAGATCGATGGCCGCTTCCAGCGCGGCCAACTTGTTCAGGCACTCCTCGTGCTCGGCGCCCGGGTCGGAGTCTGACACGATCCCCGCCCCCGCTTGGAGCCGCGCGATCCCGTCGTGCAGGACGATCGTCCGGATTGCGATGCACGTGTCGAGCGTGCCATCCGCCCCCGGATGGCGAGGCAGCGCATAGCCGACCGCGCCGGCGTACGGCCCGCGACGGCAGCCCTCGAGCTCGGAGACGATCTGCATCGCACGCACCTTCGGCGCGCCCGAGACGGTGCCGGCCGGAAAGCAGGCGCGCAGGAGGTCGAAGGGCGTGACGCCCTCGCGGAGCTCGCCCGTCACCTCGGAGACGAGGTGCGTGACGTGCGAGAAGCGCTCGGGCTCGAGAAAGCGCCCGACGCGGACGCTGCCGGCACGGCAGACGCGGGAGAGATCGTTGCGACCGAGGTCGACGAGCATCACGTGCTCGGCCCTGTCCTTCTCGGAGGCGAGCAGCCGATCGGCGTCGCCGTCGCCCGGGTGAGTGGTGCCGGCGATCGGGTTCAGACTCGCGCGGGAGCCCTCGTACTTGACGAGCGTTTCCGGTGAGGAGCCGATCAGCGCAAGCTCTTCGAGCTCGAGCAGGAACAGGTATGGCGAGGGGTTGACGCGCCGGAGCGCCCGGTAGAGCTCGACCGCCGAGGCGCCGGTCGGCCGCTCCGCGCGCTGCGAGAGCACCACCTGATAGGCGTCCCCGGCGCGGATGTACTCCTGGATTCGCCGCACGCCGGCCTCGAACTCAGCCTGGTTGGGAAAGCGCCGAGTCGTCCCGGCCGGCGAGCGGGCTTCGTGCCGATTCAACACGAGCTCGGTTCCGAGCCGCCGCACGATCTCGTCCCGCTCGCCGGCGACCACGGTCGCCGTGCCGCTTCCGTGGTCGTAGCGGACGATCGTGTCCGCGACGACGAAGCGGCTCTCCGGGAGGTCGCCGCCGAAGTCCGGGAGCCGCACCGTCGGCTCGAGCTTCGCGACGTGGTCGTAGGCGAGATAGCCGACGACGGGCTCGCCAAGCGACTCCGCCTCCTCGAAGGAGACGACGCGCGAGCCCGAGCCGAGGAACGAGTGCCGTCCGAGTCGCCCCTGCTCGACGGACTCGAGCAGGAAGCTCGCCCGCCCGTCCTCGCGCAGGCGCAGATACGCGCCGAGCGGCGTCAGAAGGTCGGTCGAGATGGTCGCTGTCGGGCTCATCGGATGGCAGAAGGAAGTGTGCATACTGGCGCGCGTGCAGATTCCGCCTCTCCTCGACGCGCTCCTGCGCGCCCACGGGCCGACGGGACACGAGCAGCTCGCCTACGACGTCGTCCGCGAAGCCGTGGGCGACCTCGCCGAGGTGGAGAGCGACACCGTCGGGAGCCTGATAGCGCGTCGGCGCGGCACTGGGGAGGGCCTACACCTGGCTCTCTATGCCCACCTCGACGTGGTCGGGCTCGCCGTGGCGCACATCGGCGAGGACGGGCTCCTCTCAGTACACACGCTCGGCGTCTGGCGCGCGAACGTCGCCTACGGGCAGCGCGTCGAGATCGCCACCGCCCGCGGTCGAGTCACCGGGGTGATCGCGCGGAGAACGAAGGACGCGGAGAAGGTCGAGTGGGATCAGCTCTACCTCGACATCGGCGCCCGCGACGCGGACGAGGCGCGCTCGCTCGTCGCCCCGGGCGATCCGATCGTCGTCGTCGCGCCGCCGGTCGAGCTCGCGAACGGGCGCGTCGCCTCCCGTTCGCTGGACGATCGCGCCGGCCTTTACGTCGCGCTCGAGGCGCTGAAGCGACTTGCCGCCGACGGTGTGGGGCTCGATCTCTCGATCGTCGCTGCCGCACACGAGGAGCTCGGCGCGTCCGGCGCCGGCCCCGCGACCCACGCTCTCGAGCCCGATCTCGCGCTCGTTCTCGACGTGACGTACGCGAGCGACGTTCCGTCCGGCGACCCGAACGAGAGCGGCCGGCATGTGCTCGGCGGAGGCCCCGCGATCTTTCGCGGCCCGGCGGTCAACCCCCACGTGTTCGAGCTCCTCGTGCGCGCGGCCGAGGCGGAGGGAATCCCGTACAGCGTCGAGACCGGCATGCGCACGCACTCCGACGCCGACGACACGTATCTCTCGCGCGAGGGTGTCGCGACGGGCCTCGTCTCGCTGCCCCTGCGCCACATGCACTCGCCGATCGAGACGGTCGAGCTCGCCGATCTCGATAACTGCATCCGCCTCGTCGTCGCCTTCGCGCGTCTGCTCGAACCCGGTCTGAACCTCGCTCGGTAGTGTGAGCGCATGAGCCGTTCCGTCATCGTCAGCGCCGTGCGGACGCCCTTCGGCAAGCTCGGCGGAGGGCTCGCGAAGTACGAGGCGACGCAACTCGGTTCGCTCGCAATTCGGGCGGCGCTCGATCGGGTGGGAATCGAGAACGACGAGGTCGAGTACGTGATCATGGGCCAGGTGCTGCAGGCCGGAGCGGGGCAGGCGCCCGCGCGCCAGGCTGCGATCGGCGCGGGGCTCCCGAAAGAGACGCCTGCGGATACGATCAACAAGGTCTGCGCCTCCTCGATCCGGGCGATCGAGATCGCGGATGCGATGATCCGCGCCGGCGAGCACGACCTCGTCGTCACCGGCGGGATGGAGTCGATGTCGAACGCGCCCTATCTCCTGAAGAAGGCCCGGTTCGGCTACCGGCTCGGGAACGGCGACGTGATCGACTCGATGATCTCCGACGGGCTGACGTCGACCTTCGACAAGCTGCACATGGTCGAGCAGAACTCGAAGGTCGCCCGGGAACTCGGGATCACTCGCGAGGAGCAGGACGCGTGGGCCTTCCGCTCGCACCAGCGCGCCGCGGCGGCACAGGATGCGGGCCGCTACGACGAGGAGATCGTGGCGGTCGACGATATAACCGCGGACGAAGCGATCCGGCGCGACACGTCGCTGGAGTCGCTCGCGAAGCTGAAGCCCGTCTTCGACCCCGAGGGAACGACGACCGCCGGCAACGCGCCGGGGGTGAACGACGGCGCCTCCTGCGTGATCCTCGCCTCCGAGGAGTTCGCGCAGCGACGCGGCCTGACGGTGCTCGGGACGATCCTCTCGCAGGCGTACGTCGCGGACGACTTCGCGTATCTCGCGCGCACCCCTGCGCGGGCCGGCCGGCGCGCGCTGGAGAAGGCCGGCAAGTCGATCGGCGATGTCGAGCGCGTCGAGATCAACGAGGCCTTCTCGTCGGTCGCGCTCAACTCGACCCGGCTCCTCGGCGCCGACGAGGCGATCGTGAACGTCAACGGCGGCGCCGTCTCGCTCGGGCACCCGGTCGGTGCGAGCGGCGGCCGGATCGTCGGCACGCTGATCCACGAGCTGCGCCGGTCGGGCGGCGGGCTCGGCCTCGCAGCGATCTGCTCCGGCGGCGGCCAGGGCGACGCGCTCCTCGTCGAGGTCTAACGACCCTCGCGCTCGCGCCGCCGGATCACCTCCAGCGTTTGCCGCAGCGCCGGCAGTGTGGCGTGATCCTTGGGTCGATCTGCGGCCTCCTTCATCCGGATGACGTCCGTGATCGACGCGAGCAGTACCGGAACGCCGCGCAACTCTTGCCGAACCGCGTCTCGGAGTACGTCCTCATAACCCGTCGTGCCCGCCGGAGCAAAGACGAGATCGAGCGGTCCCGCATCCGTGACGAGTGTCCACGCCGTCGCTTCACCGAGCATCTTGGCGTCGATCGGGAACGCGATCCCATCACCGGCGGGCACTCGGAGTCGGGCGCCGAGCTCGAGCAGGGCAGCGGCAATGCGTTCGAGGTTCTCTCGTTCGGGGGCAGGCGTCACGTCTATGTCGTGGGTGGCGAGCGGATACCCCTGCACCACAGCGGAGAATGCTCCGACCACGACGAAACGGACGCCGTGGCGGTGGAGGGTCTCGAGAATTCGGTGGGGATCGAAAAGCGGCTGGTTCACACCGCGCCTGCGATTTCCCGATAAACGGCAGCGCGGCGCAACGCATAGTCGACGCGGGTCTCTGGATCGAGATCCAGAAACTGCTCGATATCTGCAACGTACGAATCGTCGTAGTTCGCGAGCCTGAAGGTGAGCTCGAGCCCGCAGGCCCGCACGAGGCCACGCAGCGTCTCGAGACTCGGTTCGACCTTACCTCGCTCCCAGCGGCTTATCATCGAGCCGGGTTTCCCGGCACGCTTGCCGAGCTCCGCCTGGGTCAAGCCGGCGCGGAGTCGCGCTTCACGAAGCAGATCTGCACTCAACATGAGAACACTTATGCTATCAGCAACCGGTGCAGTAGCCCTCATGCTCGTGGGCCCTGCGCTCGGGGCCACTTGCGCACCGGCGCCGGCTCGGGTGAAGCTCGATGCGGCGGACGCGGCCTTCGTCGGCAGGCTCGAGCGGACGGCCGCGATCCCGGGCAGGCGCGATAGGATCGACTACGTCTTCGTCGTCGACCAGGTCGTGAAGGGCGATCTCGGCCGGCGCGTCTCCGTCCGCAGCGGAGTCGGCCGGGAGGCACTCGGCTTCTCGCTCGAACGCGACGTCGCGAGCGGGATCCTCCTCAATCGCGAGGGCGGCACCTGGCTCGGCGGGCTCTGCGGCCAGGTGACTCCGTCGGAGCTCGTCGAGGCGACGCGGGGTGACGAGCAGATCGTCAACTGGGGCGGGGTCGTCGTCGGACTGCTCGTGCTCGGGGCCGGCGCCTACTTCCTCCGTCGCAAGCTGCGGCGGCGGCAGGCCTAGGAACCGAGGACGATCGTCGAGCTGGGTGTTTCGCGTGGTGCCGACGACCCGGCCGGCGCGCACGTCGACGACGATGAAGCGGGTGCTGTTTGTCGGTACCGAAGTAGGCCCAGCGGCCGGCTGTTTGAACGTAGGCGGTGTCGCGGCGCCGGAGCAGCTCGAAGCGGAGGGCGCCGTCGAGCCGGTATCCCCGCAGCGCGATTCCGCCGAAGGCGAGGAGGGTGTTGCCGCTCGCGCACGGCCTCATGACCTATCCACACCGCCTGGTGCGCTCACGGGTCCCGTTAGGTTCCCACTATGCGCTTCGAGCACGTTCTCGTCGTCGGTGCCGGGCAGATGGGCGCCGGGATCGCCCAGGTCGTCGCGGCCTCCGGCCGGCGCGTTTCGTTGTTCGACGCGGCCCCGGGGGCTGTCGAGCGCGGACTCGCCGCGACTCGCAAGAGCCTCGAGAAGCTGATCGACAAAGGAGGCGCCGATCCGGACGAGGTGCTCGGGCGGATCGCGGCGGTGGACGATCTCGTCGCGGCCGATCTGCTGATCGAGGCAGTGATCGAAGACGCGGAGACAAAGCGAGACATCTTCCGCCGCGCCGACGAGATCATGCCGCCGGAGGCGATCCTCGCCTCCAACACCTCCTCGATCCCGATCACCTCCCTTGCGGCGGCGACCGGCCGGCCGGAGCGTGTGATCGGGATGCACTTCTTCAACCCGGTGCCGGTGCTGAAGCTCGTCGAGGTGATCCGCGCGGTCCAGACCTCCGACGAGACTGCCGCTGCGATCACCGAGCTCGCCGAGGATCTCGGCAAGGTGCCGGCGCAGGCAAACGACTTCCCGGGCTTCGTCTCGAACCGGATCCTGATGCCGTTCATCAACGAGGCCGCCTACGCGCTCTTCGAAGGCGTGGCAGAGGCGGAGGCGATCGACACGATCGCAAAGCTCGGATTCGCGCACCCGATGGGGCCGCTCGCGCTCGCCGACCTGATCGGCCTGGACACGTGCGTGGCGATCATGGAAGTTCTGCACGCCGGCCTCGGCGACCCGAAGTACGCCCCCTGCCCGCTCCTGCGCCAGTACGTCCAGGCCGGCCGGCTCGGCCGGAAGAGCGGCCGCGGTTTCTACGCGTACGAGCCCCGCTGAAGAGCAAGTCCCCCCGAAAGGGGTAGGTCTCGCTCAACCCTTCGGCGCATGCGGACGAAGAACGTCTCGACGACTCGATCCGGGGATGACGATGCGCCTGCTGCTAGTGGACGACGATGAGGGATTCCGGACGCTGCTCCGAACGACCTTCGAGGCGGTTGCCGTCGAGGTGAGCGAGGCCGGCGACGCCGCGCAGGCGGCGGTCGCGATTCGCAACGAGCGCCCGGACGTCGTCGTGCTCGACGTCGGCATGCCCGTGACCGACGGGGTCACGTTCTGCCGGACGCTGAAGGCCGACCCGGAGACGCGCGAGATCGGAGTCGTGCTCCTGACCGGCCGCGACGATGTGGACGATCTCGGCGGCGCCGACGCGATCCTGCTGAAGCCGTTTCGCCCGCTCGAGCTGCTCGCCGTCGTCGAGCGAGTTGCGGGTGGGCACGAAACAGTCGCGCCGCGCGCCGCCGAGCCGCAGTCGGGGGAGGAGCAGCTCCTGCTCTATGCGCGCGACCTGCGTGACCTGATCGAGCTCGAGCGCAGCCAGCGCACGCTGCTCGAGAGCGCCTATCTCCAGACCGTCTCGGCCCTCACGAGCGCGCTCGAGACGAAGGACACCCGCACGCGCCAGCACTCCCAGCGCGTGCAGCGTTACGCGATCGAGCTGGCCCGGGTGCTCGAGCCCTCGCTCGCCGAGGATCAATCGGCCGAGTACGGCTTCCTGCTCCACGACATCGGCAAGATCGGAATCCCCGACGAGATCCTGGCCAAGCCGAGCGCGCTGAACGAGGTCGAGTGGCGCCTGATGCGACGGCACACGCTGCTCGGGGCGCAGATGCTCGGCGGAATCGCGTTTCTTGACGGCCCCGGAGTCGGGATCGTCCGCTCGCACCACGAGCGCTGGGAGGGCGGCGGCTATCCGGACGGCCTCGCCGGCGAGGAGATCCCGATCGGCGCCAGGATCTTCGCCGTCGCAGACGCGCTCGACGCGATCACGAATCACCGTCCCTACCGTGCTGCGCAGAGCTGGCGCGTCGCCCATCACGAGATCCTGGCCCAGAGTGGCAAGCAGTTCGATCCGGACGTGGTGGACGCCTTCCGCGACCGCGAGCATGTCCTGCACGAGATCCGCCGGGAGTTCCTCGTCGCGGCCTGAGCCGAGAGCTTGTGTTGAAACAACACAAGCTCTGCCCGCGGGCACGCGGCCGCTAGACTCGCGCGGCGATGGACTTCTCCCTGACCGGCGATCAGCGGGAGATTCAGACGCTGACGCGGGAGTTCGCGCAAGCGGAGATCGAGCCGAACGCCGCCGACTGGGATCGCGAGCACCGCTTTCCCGTGGAGCTTTTCGGGAAGCTCGCCGACCTCGGCCTGATGGGAGTCTGCGTCTCGGAGGAGCTCGGCGGGGCCGGCGCGGATTTCCTCTCCTACATCCTCGTGCTCGAGGAACTCTCGCGGGCAGACGCGGGGGTCGGCGTCACCGTCGCGGTGCACACGAGCGCCTGCACGCTGCCGATTCTCACCTTCGGCACCGAGGATCAGCGCGAGCGGTTCGTGCCGCCGCTCGCACGAGGCGAGACGATCGGGGCGTTCGCGCTCACCGAGCCCGAGTCGGGCTCCGACGCGGCGTCGCTGCGCACGCGCGCGGACGCCGACGCCGACGGCTGGAGAATCACCGGTGCCAAGCAGTGGATCACGAACGGCGCCCACGCGGGGACGTTCCTGCTCTTCGCGCGGACCGATCAGGAGAACAAGGGGGCGCGCGGCGTCTCGGCGTTCCTGCTCGACGCGGAGCACGTGCGCGTGACGCGCGAGGAGGAGAAGCTCGGTCTCAACTCCTCCTCCACGGTCGACCTCGTGATCGAAGGCGCCCACGTCGGCCGCGATCGACTCCTGCACGAGGAGGGACGCGGGTTCGTGGTCGCGATGTCCACCCTCGACGGCGGCCGGATCGGGATCGCGGCGCAGGCGCTCGGAATCGCGCAGGCCGCCTACGACGTCGCGCGGGAGTACGCGAAGGAGCGGCGCACGTTCGGGAAGGCGATCGCCGAGCACCAGGCAATCCAGTGGAAGCTCGCCGACATGTCGACCGAGATCGACGCGGCACGGCTCCTCGTCTACCGGGCCGCCTGGTTGAAGGAGCAGGGCGAGCCGCACGCGGAGGCCGGCGCGAAGGCCAAGCTCTTCGCCTCCGAGATGGCGCGGCGGCAGACCGCCGAGGCGATCCAGATCCTCGGCGGCTACGGCTACACCAAGGAGTTTCCCGTTGAGCGCTACTACCGCGACGCCAAGATCACCGAGATCTACGAGGGCACGAGCGAGATCCAGCGGCTCGTGATCGCACGCAGCATCCTGGAGCTCCAGCGCGAGCCCGCCCTGAATCAATGAGCCCGACCAGATGAGACAACGCGACGAGCCGGTTCGGCTGACGAAGATCTACACCCGCGGCGGCGACACGGGGGAAACCTCGCTCGGCGACGGCTCGCGCGTCTCCAAGCTCGACTGCCGGATCGGCGCCTTCGGGACCGTGGACGAGCTGAACTCGGCGCTCGGGGTCGTGCTCGCCGAGAACGTCGTCCCGGAGGTGCGCGAGCTGCTGAGCCTGATCCAGAACGAGCTCTTCGACGTCGGCGCCGATCTCTCGGTGCCCTGGGGCGTCACCGATCGCCTCCGGGTCGAGCAGGCTTCGATCGACGCGCTCGAGCGGCTCTGCGATCGCTTCAATGCGTCGCTGCCCGAGCTGCGTAGCTTCATCCTTCCCGGTGGGACCGAGACGGCCGTGCGCCTCCACGTCGCGCGCACCGTCTGCCGCCGCGCCGAGCGCGAGGTGCTGCTCGCGTCGCAAGAGCTGGAGCTCAATCCGCTCGTGCTCGCATACCTGAACCGGCTCTCCGACCTGCTCTTCATCCTCGCGCGAGCAGCCAACGCTGGTGAGGGCGTCGAGGAGCCGCTGTGGATGCCTGGGAGCTCGCGCTAGCGCCTCGCGCCCCCGGCAGGCGTCGCCTTGCACCGCGAGCGCGGCGCCAGGGGCACGAGGCTCGAGCGTGATCTGGTCTCTCCTGATCGCCTTCGCTGGCTCGTTCGTCGCGGGTTACCTGGGCTCGATGCTCGGACTCGTGCTCGGGACGCTGCGGCTGCCGCTCATCGTCGCGCTCACCGGGAACCCGCTCTCGGCGGCAGGAACGAACATCGCGATCTCGACAGCCTCGGCCGGCGCCGGTGCGGTGCGTCACCTGCGGGAGGGCCGCGTCGACTGGCGCGTCGTCGGCTGGATGGCGCCACCTTCGATCGTGGGAGCGGTCGCGGGGGCGCTCCTCGCCGACGACGTCTCCGAACGCGTTCTCTACGCCGCGATCGCGGCCGTGCTCGTCTGGAGCGGGATCGACCTGGCGTTCCGGCCGGTTCGAGCCCGGCGGCGTGAGACGCTGAGGCTCTGGCCCGCCGCTGCCTCCGGCCTCGGGATCGGCGTTCTCGGTGGTGCTGTCGGCGTGATCCTCGGAACCCTGCGGATGCCGGCGCTCGTCCGCGGTGTCGGCCTCGACGTCCGTCGTGCCGCCGGAACGAACCTCGCTGTCGGCTTCCTCCTCGGCATCGCGGGCTTCGCGACGCACGCGGCGAAGCTCGATCTCGACTGGGCGATCCTGGCCGCCGGGCTCGCGGGCGCTCTGCCGGGCGGCTGGCTCGGCGCGGGCGCTACGGACAGGATCGACGAGAACCTGCTCCGGATCGCGCTCGGCATCGTCCTTGTCCTCATCGGTGCCGCCTTCGCCCTCCAGGCCGCTTAGAGCTCATTCAGACTGACGCAAGTCTCCATTTTCGAACGAGCTCCTAGCCCGAGGCGGGCTTCGGTGAACCTGATGGACCAGGGCGGCTGTTGCGCGCGAACTTGTGCCACTGCCGGTCGCCGCGGAGGAACCGGACCGTGCCGAGGAGCCGAGCCCAGATCAGTGCCGGCCGATAGAGGACGAGCTCGAGCGGCGCGATCAGCACGAGCGCTGCGAGTCGCCGTTTCGGCAGCGCCCGCTCGGCGATATCGGAGATCAGGACGGCGGCGGCCGTGAGCAGGCCGGTTCCGAAGGCGAGGATCCCGCCGATCAGGAGCGCCGACGTCGAGTCCAGATGGCCCGTCGCCGCCCCAACCGCGAGAGCGAGGATGGAGAGAACCTCGAAGACCGGCGCGAGCACCTCGGAGAGGAGGTAGAACGGCATTCCGGCGAGTCCGACCGCCTTGTAACGGGGGCGGCCGAGCATGCCGCGATAGGCCCAGAAGGTCTCCAGGATCACCCGCTGCCAGCGCTCGCGTTGCGCGATCAGGCTCCGCATCCGGTCGGGTCCCTCGGTGACGCCGACGGTATGCGGGAGCGACAGGATCTTGTACTCCCGTCCCTCGCGCAGGTAGCGCTCGTGAGCGCGAAAGGTCAGCTCGATGTCCTCGCAGCTGAAGTGACGCGCGAAGCCGCCCAGCTCCTCGAGAACGTCACGGCGCCAGATCTGGAAGGCGCCGACGGCGCAGAGCATGAAGTTGAGCCGGCTCCACGCGAGCCGGTTCGTCATGAAGGCGCGGAGATAGTCGATCTGCTGGAACGCGAGCAAGGGTCGGTAGTCCCCGCGCACCTCTCGTCTCGCGACCGCTTCCTCGGGCGCCGACGAGATCGCAAGATGGCTCGTGACGCCGACGACCGCCGTCGGGTTGCGGAGCACCGGTCGCATCGCGCGCAGGAGCGCGTCCCGGAAGAGAAGCGTGTCGCCGTCGACGCCGCACACATACGGGTAGCGGGCGAAGTTGATCGAGCAGTTCAACGCGTCAGCCTTGCCGCCGTTCGCCTTGTCGACGACGACGAGCCTCGGGTCGAGGCGGCTGCGGTAGATCTGCCGAACCTCCTCCGTCGGAAACACCCGCCGCTCATAGATGTGCTGCGAGACGAGGTCGAACTCGTCACGCAGGAGCGCGAGCGTCTCGTCGGTCGAGCCGTCGTTGACGACGATCACCTCGTGCTCGGGGTAGTCGAGGTCGAGGAGCGACCGAACCGACTCGCGAATCAGAGCCGCCTCGTTGTAGGCCGCAACGACAACGCTGACGGGGACGGTGAAGCGGGAGAGCGCGAGCGTACGGAAGTCCTCGGCGCGGGTCTGGCGCACGCGTAGCGCGTTGTCGAGCGCGGAGACCGCGACGAGGAGCACGTACAGCGTTGCGACGATCAGCAGGTAGCTGAGGCAGATGTAGACCGCCCAGGTCAATCCCGCCTCGAGCGCCGCATTCATGCGGCCTGCTCGATCGGCTCGACAAGACCGAGCAGCGTCTCGCGGAGCTCGGGCGCGGCCCGTTCGACCGCGGTCCGATACGTCGTCTCCGACGCGTAGGCGATCGCCTGTGCGGCCTGGCGCTTCCTCGAGTCGTAAGGCGCGGCTGCCGCCTCCGAGAGCACAAAGTCCACGTGGCCGATCCGCTCGAGCACCTCGACAGCGCCGTTGCGCGCGAACTCGTCGCCGGAGCGGAGGTAGGGCGAGACCGCGGCAGCCGCGGCGGCGCCGAGGGACGTGAGTGCATCCTTGGCGGCGGCGCGGACCCACCAGCTCTCGTCGGTCAGGAGCGTGGCGACCCCTTCGCCGAGACCCGGGCATCGCCGAGCGCCGAGCGCTCGTGCGGCGTGTGCGCGCACGAACCACATCTCGTCGCGGACGAGCGCATCGAGCTCTGCGAGTCCGTCCTGAGACGCGGCGCCGAGCGCCTCGGCGACGGCGGCTCGCACGTTCGGTTCCGGGTCGAGCGCAGCGGCGCACAGCCGGCGCCGGACGTTCATACGGGCGACGTAGCGGGAGAGGAGGCTCACACCCCAGTAACGGCGCTCTCCCGAGGCGTCGGCCGCGAGCGCCAGCGCGACCTGGGGAACATCCCGGGCGTAGGAGTCGAGGTGGGCCGCGAGCCTCGAGGCCGGCACGTTTGAGTCGGCGATGCCCGCCGCCAGCACCCGGGCTGCCATTTCGGAGCTGAGGCCTCCGAGGATCGAAGCGGTGGCCGACGCGACGTCCTCGTCGGCGCGGAGAGCCTGCTCGAGCAGCGGCAGCGCGGTGGGCTCGTCGACGAGCGAAAGAATCCGGAGCGCCTCGATCCGCCGCCACTTGCCGCGCTCCGTCCGGTGCGAGCCGGCGCGAGCGACGAGGCGTTCGACTCCGATCGAGACACCGGCTTCAAGCGCGAACGCAAGCGAGATCTGGGGTGACATCGATGGGCCCCCGGCCGCATGCCGGAGCGCGCGCCGGGACAGGCCCCGGCCCGAGACCCGATCGCGAGCTCGGGCCAGCCGGCGCTCCCGCAGGTCGTGAACGGCTCTTCCGCCCAGGACGTAGGAGGCGACGCCGAGCCAGGCGAGCAGGGTCGAGCCGAAGACCAGCGTGAGGAAGTGGGAGGTCGCCATGGGTGCATGCATTCCATCGGCATGGCCGCACCCGCTGGCGTACCCCTTTCCGGTAGACCGTCGCTACCCGAAGCCGACATCTGCGCGCATCCGCTCCTACAATCAGGCGCGATGGCGACGACCGAGGATCGCGGCTCGCTCAACGCGACGCAGGCCTGGCGCGAGGAGTTGCACGCGCGCACTCCCGAGCGGCAAGGGGAGCTCTTCTCGACGATCTCGGGCGTCGAGAATGAGCCGTTGGCGACCCCGGACACGGTCGAGCTCGACTATGAGCGCGACCTGGGTTATCCGGGCGTCTATCCCTTCACCCGCGGCGTCTATCCCTCGATGTACCGCGGCAAGCTCTGGACGATGCGCCAGTTCGCCGGTTTCGGCACCGCCGCCGAGACGAATGAGCGCTTCCGCTACCTGCTCGAGCACGGGCAGACGGGGCTTTCGACCGCGTTCGACATGCCGACGTTGATGGGCTACGACTCCGACCACGAGCGCTCGCTCGGCGAGGTCGGGCGCGAGGGCGTCGCGATCGACTCGCTCGACGACATGGAGACGCTCTTTTCCGGGATCCCGCTCGGCGAGGTCTCGACCTCGATGACGATCAACTCGGCCGCGGCGGTCCTGCTCGCGTTCTACATCGCTGTCGGGGAGCAGCAGGGCGTTCCGGCAAAGGAGCTTCGCGGGACGATCCAGACGGACATCCTCAAGGAGTACATCGCCCAGAAGGAGTTCATCTTCCCGCCCGAGCCCTCGATGCGGCTCGTTACGGACATGGTCGAGTACTGCTCGACCGAGCTGCCGAAGTGGCACCCGATCTCGATCTCCGGCTATCACATTCGGGAAGCGGGCTCGACCGCGGCGCAGGAGCTCGCGTTCACGCTCGCCGACGGCTTCACGTACGTCGAGTGGGCGGTCGAGCGGGGGTTGGACGTGGACGAGTTCGCGCCGCGGCTCTCCTTCTTCTTCAACGCCCATCTCGACTTCTTCGAGGAGATCGCCAAGTACCGCGCCGCGCGCCGGATCTGGGCGCGGGAGCTGCGCGAGCGGTTTGGAGCGACGAACCCGCGCTCCTGGCTGATGCGCTTCCACACCCAGACGGCCGGGGTCTCGCTGACCGCGCAGCAGCCCGAGGTGAACATCGTCCGGACGGCGATCGAGGCGCTCGCGGCGGTGCTCGGCGGCACCCAGTCGCTGCACACGAACAGCTTCGACGAAGCCCTGGCGCTCCCGACCGAGGACGCGGTCAGGATCGCGCTTCGCACCCAGCAGGTGATTGCTCACGAGACCGGCGTCGTCAACACGATCGATCCTCTCGGCGGCTCGTACTACATCGAGGATCTGACGAACAAGATCGAGGCGCAGGCCTACGAGTACTTCGAGCGGATCGACAAGCTCGGCGGCATGGTCGAGGCGATCAAGCAGAACTTCCCCCAGCAGGAGATCGCGGATGCCGCATTCCGCTATCAGGGTGAGGTCGAGCGGGGCGAGCGGATCATCGTTGGCGTCAACCGCTACGTGCGCGAGGATGAGCCGCCGCTCGAGATCCTGAAGATCGACGCGGCGCTCGAAGGGCAGCAGATCGAGCGCGTGCGGGCGCTGAAGGCGCGGCGCGACTCGGCGCTCGTGCAGGCGCGACTCTCGGAGCTGAAGCGAGTCTCGTCGCTCGAGGGGGTCAACCTGATGCCTGCGATTCTCGACGCCGCGCGCGACTACGTCACGATGGGCGAGATGTGCGACGCGTGGCGCGAGGTCTGGGGCACCTGGCGCGAGACGCCTGTCTTTTGAGCCGCTCGAGTTGGCTCGCTTAACCGTCGCCTAACCGATCTTCGAACCGCGTCGTCTACCCTGAGTGACCTTGAGCGCAGACTCGAAACCCTCGTTCCTCGCGTCCCGGCGCGGTCGCCGCACGATCTTCGCGGTCAGCCTGCTGATCCTTGTCGCCGGCGGCGCGGCGGCGACGATAGCGTTCTTCGGCAACACCGGCACGTCGCTCGAGTCGGCGAAATCGAGCGAGCCGGCGAGCATCTTCACGCAACGCAAGCAGATTCCGCTGGAGAAGGACGCGCGGCGCGTCGCCGGTCGTTTCATCCTCACCGCCGTCGCGCGCAAGAGCCTCGGCGAGTCGTACGAGCTCACCCACCCGGAACTCCGCCAGGGGCTCTCGCGCACGGAATGGCTGACCGGCAACATCCCGGTCACCTACTACCCTGCCGACCAACTCGAGACGGCCACCTTCAAGGTCGACGAGTCGTATCCCAACGAGGCGATCCTCGAGGTCGCGCTGCTGCCGAAGAAGAACGTCAAGATCGAGCCGCAGATCTTCTACATCGGACTGAAGAAGGTCGGCGCGGGCGCGGCGGCCGCATGGAAGGTGAGCTACTGGGTGCCGCGCGTGCCGCTGCAGATCCCGAACGCCCGTGACTAGCGCGCGGTGACGAGCACTTAATGGGTCGCGGAGAGGAGCGCCACTATCTGGCGTCGCCCCGATTCCGCCGACGCCTCGCCAAGGGCGGCCTGCTGCTCGCGGTCGTCGGGGCGGGAGCGCTCGTCAGCATCTTCTACTGGAACACCGCGGAGCCGGTGGTGACGCCGCTCTCGAACCGGCCGGCGCAGGTCTACGTGCCCCAACTCCCGGTGACCTTCGCAGCCTCCGAGCGCCGCGAGGTGATCTCGATCGCCTCGCGCTTCGTCGACACGGCAGTCAAGCGCGAGCACAGCGAGCGGGCCTTCGAGCTCGCCGGCCCGAACATGCGCAACGGCACGACCAGGAAGCATTGGGTGCAGGGCGACATTCCCGTCGTCCCCTACCCGGTCGACGACGCACGTTGGAAGTTCGACTACTCCTACTCGGACGAGATCGGCCTGCAGGTGCTCGTCTTCCCGACGGCGACCTCGGATCTTCGGCCGATGGTGTTCAACATGTCGCTGAAGGCGGTCGGCTCGGGCGAGACCCGGCACTGGCTCGTCGATTCCTGGGTTCCACGCGGCGGCAGCGGCGGCCGGGGCACCGTGCGCAAGACCGACGGCTCGTCGTTCGAGCTGAGCGCCGGCGCCTCCGGCCAGCCGAACGACCGGACGAGCTCAAGCCTCGGTTCCGGTTGGCTGATCTTCCCGATCGTGCTCCTGATCTGCGGCGCCCTGCTTGTTCCGCTCACGATTATCGGCCTCGAGCGCTGGCGCTCGCATCGGGCCCAGCGCGCCTACGAAGCCTCCCGGCAGATCTAGAAGCTCAGCGTGAGGCCGTCGCTCGCGAGCTCGGCGCCGGGCGGCGGCGTCCGCTCGTCCGGGCGGTGGGTGAGCACGAGTCGCTGCGCGCCGGCCTCGTCGCTCGCCGCTCGAGCCTCCTCCGCCGAGAGGTGTCCGCGCAACGCCGCTTCCGGTTTCGGATTGTCGAGCGTCGCCTCGCACAGGAAGAGGTCTGCGTCCCGCGCCAGCTCGACGATCTCGTCGCACGGCCCCGTGTCGCCCGAGTACGCCAGCGTCCGATCGCCCTCGACGCGGAACCCGAACGCCGGCATCGAATAGTGCACGACCGGCAGGGCGGTCACCGTCAAGCCAGCCAGCACGAAGGGCCTACCGGCTTCGTACTCGTCGACGTCGAAAGCGCGCTCGAGCATGTCCTCGCCGCCGAGCTGCGCGAGGATCGGGCGCAGCGTCGCGCGGGCGCCGGGAGGAAGCCAGAGTTCCGGCTTGGGGTGGGAGGCGCCGGGGCCGAAAAGGGAGCCCCACACCCACGGTATGAGGTCTCCCCAGTGGTCGAGGTGGAGATGGGTGATCGCGATCACCTCGACATCCGGCCAGCCGTCGGCACCCGGCCGGTCGCGGAGCTTCGCGAGCACGCCCGGCCCGCAATCCAGCAGCACGCGACCCTCGAGGAGGTACCCCGAGCAGGCGCCGCCGGGGTTCGGCCAGGCTGGAGAAGAGCCGATGACGTCGAGCTGCACCGCCCTATACTTGCCGAAGCCATGGCCCGGAAGATCAGAGTGGTGATCGCGAAGCCCGGTCTGGACGGACACGATCGTGGCGCAAAGATCATCGCGCGAGCGCTGCGGGACGCCGGAATGGAGGTGATCTACACCGGTTTGCACCAGACACCGGAGCAGATCGTCGAGACCGCGATCCAGGAAGATGCGGACGCGGTCGGGATCTCGATCCTCTCCGGGGCCCATATGACCCTGGTGCCGCGGATTCTCGCCGGACTGAAGGAGAACGGCGTGGAGGACGTGCTCGTCGTCGTCGGCGGGACGATCCCGAGCGACGACGCGGCCGAGCTCGAGAAGCAAGGTGTCTCCGCCGTCTTCACCCCCGGCGCGCCCACGGCCGAGATCGTCGACTTCCTCCGCGCGAAGATCCCTGCCTGATCTATGAGGCGCAAGCTGAGCATCTGCGAAAGCAGATGCTCAGCGCGCGAAGACCCCTGAAGGGTCGCTTCGCTCCCGGGCTCGATCCACGGACACGGCCGCTCCGCAGCCCTTAGATCCCGTCGGTGATCAGCGCCTGAGGACGACGCGGGCGGCCGAGAGCGCGCCCTCGACACCGGTCTGCGCGGCGAGCGTGACCTTCGCGGGCTCCGTCCACACTGTCACCGTGCTGCCGCGGAGGAGCAGATCGATCGTCGGATAGGCAAGCCCGCCCGGGGCAGTCGCCACACCCTCGACAGAGGCGGTCTCGGGCACGAAGACAGTCAGCTTCTGCCCCGGCTGCCTGGACTTGCGTCCGCCCGGCCACCAGCGAACCTGGTCGACGGACACTTGCAGATCGCCGGCCGCGGCCGCGACGACCCTGCCCGTCACGGCGGCCGTGAACGTCGTGCCACGCGCGGCGGCGAAGAGCAGTCGGCTCGCCCGCTTCAGGTGGGGAAACGGGTTCGTGGCGCCGCCGCCGTCCGGGTGCACCTCGAAGTGGAGGTGCGGGCTGGTGCCGTTGGCGTCTCCCGAGTCGCCGACGAATCCGATCGGCTCACCCGCTGCGACCTTGTCGCCGCTCGCGAGGCCCTTGGCGTATGCGACCCCGGGCACGCACGTGCCGCGGTTGTCGTTCTCGTCTGTGAGGTCGTTGTTGAGATGGATGTAGAGGTACTGGGTGCCGCTCGCGCCATCGAGATAGAGCATGCAGCCGGCGCGCGCGGAGGTCGTCCAGAACTTGACCCGGCCCGCCTCTGCGGCGAGGGCGAGCGCGCGGCGCGGCGCCAGAAGGTCGTTCCCCTCGTGTGACCCCTGGCCGCGCGCGTCGCCGAAATCGTCCGTCCAGGTCGCCTCGCCGAGGATCGGGAAGACGAGCGGCGGCACCTTGCCGGACGATGCCGCCTGACTCGATGCGGTGGCCAAACCCAGGGAGAAGAGGGCGGCGAGGGTGAGGAAGAGAGTTCCTCGGGCTGAAGTCCGGTGTGCCATCACGAGTCCGGTTCGCGCTCGAAGTGCGCAAGCCTAGCATCATTGGCAGACGAATCCTGCGTCAAAAGGGGTAAATCGCCGCAAGCGCACGGCTCCCTCGGGGCCGCCAGGTGCCGCGTCGTTAGAGTCACCCCCCGTGAAGATCGCCGTTTGCGTGAAGCAGGTTCCGGACGCCGCCGCGACGAAGCGGATCGATCCGGGGACGAAGCGGCTCGACCGCTCGGGCGAGGGTGCACTCAATCCGGTCGATGCGAATGCCGTCGAAGAGGCTTTGCGGATCAGGGACACGTCCGGCGACGGTGAGGTCGTGCTCGTCTCGCTCGGCCCGGAAAAGGCACTGGACTCGGTGCGCAAGGGACTCGCGATGGGAGCCGACCGCGCGCTCCTCGTGTCCGATCCGGAGGCCGCAGGCTCGGATCTTGTCGCCACGAGCTTCCTGCTCGCAAAGGCGCTCGAGCGCGAGAGCGCCGACCTCGTCCTCTTCGGCCAGCAGGCCTCGGACTCCGACGGGGCCGTGCTCTGGGCGGCCGTCGCCGAGCGGCTGAGGTTGCCGTTGATCTCGCAGGCCGCCGAGCTGACGCTCGAGGGCGGCGCCGTCACCGGCAAGCGCCAGACCGAGTTCGGCTACGACGTGATTCGGGCGCCGCTGCCGGCCGTTGTCGCCGTCGCCGACTCGATCAACCAGCCTCGCTACCCGTCGCTGAAGGGGATCATGGGCGCGAAGAAGAAGCAGCAGGACGTGCTCTCGCTCGCCGACCTCGGGATCGAGGCGGAGGATGCCGGCGCGAGCGGCTCGCGCACCGAGGTGCTGGCCCTCTCCGACCCACCGCCCCGCGGCGACACGCGCAAGCTCGAGGATGACGGCACCGGCGCCGAGAAGATCGTCGAGTTCCTCGCGGAGAAGCGGCTCCTGTGAGTTCGCTCGTCTTTCTCGAGCATCACGGCGACGAGCTCCAGAAGGGCGCGCTCGGGATCCTCGCGAAGGCATCTCAGCTCGGCGGCGACGTCGTCGGCGTCGTGCTCGGCTCGGGTGTCGAGTCGCTCGCCGCCGACGCTGGCCGTTTCGGCGCGACCACCGTCCACGTCGTCGACGACCCGAAGCTCGAGGCCCCGCTGCCGCAGCCTCGTGTCGATGCGATCGCGCAACTCGTCCAGGAGAAGGGAATCGAGACCGTCCTCTTCGCGCAGTCGATCCTCTCCGCGGACATCGCGGCCGGCCTCGCGGCGCGGCTGGGCGCCGGCCTGAACTGGCAACTCGTGGACATCGCCGCGCAGGACGGGACGGTCGTCGGCAAGCAGTCCGCTCTCGGCGATTCCATCCTCGTCGACGTCGGTTGGACGACGACGCCGCGGCTCGCGCTCTTTCGCGCCGGGATCGCCGACCCTGTCGAGACTGGCGGCAGCGCAACCGTCGAGAGCTTCGAGGTCGGTTTCGAGGAGCACTCCCTGGCAGCCGAGATGCTCGAGCAGGCGCACGAGGAGTCGAGCGGCCCCTCGATCGAGGATGCCGAGATCATCGTCGCCGGCGGCCGGGGCCTCGGTGCACCCGAGGGCTTCGGGATGATCGAGGAGCTGGCGAAGGCGCTCGGCGGAGCGGTCGCCGCCACGCGCGCCGTGGTCGACGCCGGCTGGTATCCCTATTCGGCGCAGGTCGGCCAGACCGGCAAGAGCATCTCCCCGGGGCTCTACGTCGCGTGCGGGATCTCCGGAGCGATCCAGCACAAGGTCGGAATGCAGAACTCGAAGGTGATCGTCGCGATCAACAAGGATGCGAACGCGCCGATCTTCGAGTTCGCCGATCTCGGAATCGTGGGCGACCTGCACACGATCGTGCCGAAGCTGACCGAGCTCGTCCGGGCCAGAAAGGGATGAGCCCGGAACGAACGAGCGGAGGAGTCGTACCGGCGGACTATCCGCCGCCGTTTTCCCCGGCCGAGGCGATCGCCGCTCCGACCGACCCGGCCGACGAGCGGATCGAGGTCGGAGTCCTGATCGTCGGCGCGGGCCCGGCCGGGCTCGCGTGCGCGATCCGGCTCGGCCAGCTCCTCGAGGATTCGCCGGAGACGGCCGAGCGCCTCGGAGACGTCCCGGTGGCGGTCGTCGAGAAGGGGAAGCAGCCCGGCTCCCATCTCCTTTCGGGTGCGGTCGTCAATCCGCGGGCTCTGCGGCGACTCTTCAAGGACAGGCCTGAGCTCGAACAGGTTCCGAGCTACGGCGACGTCCACGGCGAAGCCGTCTACATCCTGACGAAGGGGACGGCGAGCCGGATCCCACCGCCGCCGACCATGCGCAACCACGGCAACATGATCGCGTCCGTCGCGCAGCTCGGCCGCTTCCTCGGCGAGCAGGCCGAAGCGATCGGCACCGCTATTCTTCCCGAGACCGACGCGCAGAAGCTGCTCGTCGCCGACGGCCGCGTCCAGGGCGTTCGCACCGGCGACAAGGGGCGCGGCCGGGGAGGACAGGAGCTCGGCAACTTCGAGCCCGGCTCCGACATCGTTGCGAAGGTCACGGTGCTCGCAGAGGGGGCCCAGGGGCATCTGACCGGCGCCGCGATCTCGCGGTTCGGCCTCGAGGGCAGCGACCCGCAGGTGTGGGCGCTCGGGGTCAAGGAGGTGTGGAAGGTCGAGAAGCCGCTCGGTCGCATCGTCCACACCATGGGCTGGCCGCTCCGGAAGCGCGCCCGCTACGGCGAGTTCGGCGGCTCGTTCGTCTATCCGATGGGGGACGACCTCGTCTCGATCGGCTTCGTCGCCGGGCTCGAGTACCGCGACGTCGAGTTCTCGGTTCACGACGTGCTCCAGGAGTTCAAGACACACAGGCTCGTGCGGAAGATCCTGCGCGGCGGCGAGCGGGTGGGCTGGGGCGCGAAGACGATCACCGAGGGCGGCTTCCACGCGCTGCCGAAGCGCTTCAACGCGCCGGGGCTGCTCCTCGTCGGCGAGGGCGCCGGCCTCGTCAACGTTCCGACGCTGAAGGGGATCCACTACGGAATCGAGTCGGGGATCATGGCGGCCGAGGCCGCCTTCCGCGCGCTCCAGCGCGGCGAGAGCCCGGCGCGCGCCGGCGCGCTCGACTCCTATGACGAGGAGCTGCGCGCGAGCTACGTGCTCAAGGACCTGCGCGAGGTGCGAAACATGCGCCAGGTGTTCGACAAGGGCTTCTTCCTCGGCGGCGCCTTCGCGACTGCGATGACGATCACGAAGGGCAAGCTGCCGCCGAAGGACTACCACTCGGAGCCGAACGCGGCCCACTCGCTGCTCAGCGCCAATCGTGCGTCGAGCTATCCCGCGCCGGACGGCAAGCTCACCTTCGACAAGCTCTCGTCGGTCTTCCTCTCCGGCAACCGCACCCGCGACGACCAGCCGAATCACATCCGGATCGAGCGGCGGGTACCGCGCGAGCTCGCGGAGATGTGGGTGCATATGTGCCCGGCCCAGGTCTACGAGGTGGGCGAGGCCGACGGGGACGGAACGGTGACCGTGAACCTGGCGCCCTCGAATTGCGTCCAGTGCGGCGCGATCACCGCCAAGGGCGGCAGACTGACGCCTCCGGAAGGCGGTTCCGGGCCCGAGTACACGCTCACCTAGTGCAAGTGCTCGCACGCGACGACGTGCTCGCGGCAGCGGAGCGGATCCACGGCCGCGTCCACCGCACGCCGACGTTCACCTCGCGCACGCTCGGCGAGGGCGTCGTCCTCAAGGCGGAGCTCTTTCAGAAGACGGGCTCGTTCAAGGTGCGCGGCGTCCTGAACAAGCTCGCGTCGCTCTCGACCGAGGAGAAGGCGCGCGGCGTGATCGGGATCTCCGCGGGAAATCACGCGCAGGCGCTCGCCTGGGGTGCGGCGACGGAGGAAATTGACTGCCTCGTCGTCATGTGGGCGAGCGCGAGCGCGGCGAAGCTCGCCGCCACGCGTGGCTACGGCGCCGAGGTCGATCTCGAGACCGCGGACCCGGCGGCGGCGTTCGAACGGCTGGCCGCGCTGATCGCCGAGACGGGACGGACCCTCGTCCACCCGTTCGACGATCCGGTGGTGCAGGCCGGTGCCGGAACCGTCGCGCTCGAGCTGCTCGAGGACGCACCCGAGACCGAGACGATTCTCGTCCCGACAGGCGGCGGCGGGCTCGTCGCCGGGATCGCCGCCGCAGCACCGGACCGGCGCGTCGTCGCCGTCGAGCCGGAGGGGTCGACCGCCGTTCACAGCGGGCTCGCCGCTGGTCGCTCGGTGTCCGTGAAGCCGGATTCGATCGCGGACGGGCTCTCGGCCCCGTTCGCAGGGGAGCGGGCGCTCGAGGTCCTGCTCCACTACGAGGTGGAGAGCATCCTCGTGACAGAAGCCGAGATCGAGACCGCGTTCCGGTTCCTCTACGCCCGCACGAAGCTCGCCTGCGAACCGGCCGCGGCACTCGGCGTGGCGGCAATTCTGGCCGGCAAGATCGCGGGTCCCGGAGTGGCTTGCGTTGTCTCAGGCGGAAACGTAGTGGCCGAAACCGCCTCTGCTATCCTGGCTTCGCGATGAAGACCGGCATCCATCCTGAGTACGTCCTCACGCACGTTCGCTGCTCCTGCGGCGCCGAGTTCGAGACCCGCTCCACGCAGCCTGAGCTGCACGTCGAGATCTGCTCGGCCTGCCACCCGTTCTACACGGGCAAGCAGAAGCTGATGGATCAGGGCGGTCGTGTCGAGCGCTTCCAGCGTCGGCTCGAGAAGGCCGGCGGCGCCCGCCGCGGCTAGCTCGCCTTGAGCAACAACATCGGGGGCCAGGCCGTCCTGGAGGGCGTGATGATGCGCAGCCCGTCGATCTGGGCCGTCGCCGTCCGCAAGCCGAACGGCCAGATCGCCGAGGTGGTGACCGACATTCGCTCGCCGATGGCGCGCAACCGGATCTTCCGGCTGCCCGTGGTCCGCGGTGTGATCGCCCTCGGCGAGTCGCTCGCGATCGGCTTCCGCGCGCTCGCGATCTCCGCCAACTACGCGGCGCAGGACGCGAACGCCGAGGAGTCGGACGAGGTGCAGACTGAGATCACGCGAGGCCAGATCGTCTTCTCCTTCGCGATCGCGATCGGCTTCGCATTGATGCTCTTCAAGGTGACGCCGGCGCTGATCACCAGCTGGCTCCCGATCGACACCACCGGTGCGTTCGTCGTCGTCGAGGGCGTGATCCGCGTCTGCATCTTCCTGCTCTATCTGACGCTGATCTCGCTGCTGCCCGACCTGCGCCGCGTCTTCCAGTACCACGCGGCCGAGCACAAGGCGATCAACGCCTACGAGGCCGGCGAGGAGCTGACTCCCGAGCGCGTGCAGACGTTCAGCTTGATCCACCCGCGTTGCGGAACTGCTTTTTTGCTATGGGTCATGGTGATCGGGATCTTCGTCTTCGCCTTCGTCGGCCAACCGGCCTGGTACTACCTGATCCTCAGCCGGATCCTGCTCCTCCCGGTAATCGCCGGAATCGCGTACGAGCTGATCCGCTTCGCGGGCAAGCACCAGGGCAATCGTGTCCTGATGACGCTGCTCGCGCCCGGAATGTGGTTGCAGCGGCTGACGACGCGCCAGCCCTCGCTCGACCAGATCGAGGTCTCGATCCGCGCACTGCAGGAGGTGCTGACCCGCGAGGGCCGGCTCTCGACCGAGGAGCGCAAGGTCGAGGTCATGGCATGACCTCGAGGCGCTGATGCCGCGCATCGAGCGCAGCGCTCAGGTCTCGTGGGAAGGCAACCTCGCGCGGGGAACCGGTCACGTTTCGGGCGATACGGGGTCGTTCGCCGAGCTGCCGATCTCGCTGCCCTCCCGGATCGGCAACCCCGACGGGAAGACGAGCCCCGAGGAGCTGCTCGCCGCGGCTCACGCCGGGTGTCTCGCCACCTCCGTCGCCGGCGAGCTCTCGCGGGCGGGAACGCCGCCGGAGGTGCTCGCGCTAACGGCCCGGGTGATCATGGACGAGGTCGAGGGGAAGGGCCACCAGATCGTCGCCTCCGAGGTCGACGTCAGTGGCCGCGTGCCGGGGATCGACGCCGAGACGTTCGCGCGAATCGTCGCTGTGGCCGACGCCGGTTGTTCCTTTTCGACGCTCATTCGGGCCAGCGCAACGGTTACCGTGCGCGCTCACCTGGACACCTGACCGAAGAGGGCAATGACCGAGCGGCGCGCGGACGTGACGTGGAACGGCGACCTGATGAGCGGGTCGGGAACGATCGACAGCGTCGGTTCGGGAGCGTTCGGGCCGCTCGACGTGAGCTGGCCCGCCCGGACGGAGGATGCGTCGGGTGGCAAGACGAGCCTCGAGGAGCTGATCGCCGCGGCGCATGCGTCCTGCTTCTCGATGTCGCTTGCGCACGGGCTCGCGCAGGCAGGGACGCCTCCGGAGCGGCTCTCGAGCTCTGCTGCGGTGACGTTCGTCCCCGGCGCCGGGATCACGAAGATCGCGCTCATGGTTCGCGGCCGCGTGCCCGGTCTCGACGCCGACGGGTTCCGCGCTGCGGCCGAAGACGCAAAGACGAACTGCCCGTCTCGCAGGCGCTCGCGGGCGTCGGCGAGATCACGCTCGACGCTCAGCTCAACGGCTGAGCAGGCCGCACCGCGCGCTCGACTCGCGAGCCGGAAGCGCTTGTGTTACTTCAACACAAGCGCTGGTTCGCCCGTTCCCCTCAGTCGTCCAACCGGCTTGGCCAGGGCGCTCGCGCGTGGAGCTCCGGTCGACGGAAGAACGGCTTGTGTTGTTTCAACACAAGTCTTCAGTGGCGGGTGAGGTTCTCGCGAACAATGCCGCGGCGTCCGGCGACCGCGTCGGGCAGCCCGTAGCGGAGGACGTTCGACTGCGGCTCCGGGACGAGATCCGACGAGACCCACCGGAGTTCGGAGAGCTCTCCTCCCGGCTGCAACGCCGGCGACCGCGCTACCACGTGTCCGCGGAAGAGGTGGACGAGGAACCCGTTGTCGAGCCCGTAGCTGCCGATCACGTGGTCGAGCTCGATCTCTGCACCGATCTCCTCGCGGGCCTCACGCACCGCCGCCTCTGCCGGTGTCTCGCTCGCCTCGACCGCTCCTCCCGGAAACGTATAGCGCCGACGACCGTAGTTCTCCCGCACGACGAGGACGCGGCCTTCGTCGTCGAACACCGCAACGCAGGCTCCGCTGAGAGCGAGGACGTATCGCCACTCGTGACTCGCGTCCGGGTCGTCGTTGACGCGCTCGCCGTCACGGTACGCGCCGAAGCGCTCGTAAAGCCGGTGCGCGTCGATCAGGAGCTTGTCGGTCCAAATCTCGAGGCGGACGAACCCGCGCTCCCGTGCCTCCTCGATGACGGCGCGCAGGAGCGCAGCGCCAAGTCCCTGGCCGCGTCCCGGCGGCAGCACGTACAGCCGCTCGAGCGATCCGTGCTCGCTGAGGCCGGCGGTGCCGATGATCGCCCCGTCGAGCTCGGCGACGAAGAAGGCGTGGTAACTGGCGGCAACATTGTCGAGGTCGGCGTGGTAGCCACCCGCGTCCCAGCTGAAGCCCTGCTCGGCGTAGACGGCCCGCACGACCGCAGCCGCGCCGGCCGAATCCGCTGCGGTCGCGCGCCGCACGCTCATAGAACCGGCCCGAGGAGCCCGCGCCCGGCGAAGCCGACCGTGCGATCGAGCGTGACGAGGAAGCGCGCGCCGACGAACGGGATTCCGTCGAGCGCCCAGAGCGCCTCGGCGTTCGCCCAGGCCGCGCGCCGCGCTGCCCGGACGTTCCACATCGCGAGCACGTCGTCGAGCCGGCCGAGCGCCTGGTCGGCGACCCCGACGAGGCCGCGCGAGAGCTCCGTCTTCACTCGCTGCTCCGTCTCCAGGAGCAGCGTGTCGATCCGGCCGAAGTCGGCGTGTTGCGGGCAGCCGCGCCGAGGCTCGATTCGGCGAGAGCGGCAGGTCGAGACGAGCGCGACGGGAAGGTCGCGGTTGATGTGCGCGTTCATGCCGGCGAGAGCGAACTGGATCGGGACGACACCTTTCCGGGTGCGCGCTTCGAAGAGCGCCTTCCAAGCGCGCGGCACCCGTCCACGCCCGCGCACATGGTTCGAGAGCGCAGCGGAGTAGAGGTTCGCGAAGACGACGTCGAGCCAGCGGACGAAGCGGGGGTCGGCGAACGCGCTCGGCCGCGCCTGCGCCTCCACAGTCTCGGTAACAGCGAGATAGAGCCGGTTGAAGCACGCGATCCCGTCGTCGCGAGGAAGGACGGCGTCGAGCGCCTGCATCCGCTCTACGACGTCGGCGATCCGGGCCGCAGCCGGCGCGCGCAGCACCTGCTCGAGGGTCATCGCTCCACTACCCTACGGCCCGTGGCCGCCATCGACCAGCTCATCGCCGATCTCGAGCGCTCCTACGAGGAGGTGCGCTCCCGCATGTCCGATCCGTCGGTTTACAACGATCACAAGGAGGCGGCCGAGGTCGGGCGCCGGCTCAAGGAGCTCGAGGCCGCGTACAAGCTCGCGCAGCAGTGGCGCCAGGCGAGCGCCGACCTCGACGCGGCGCGCGGAGACGCGGAGCTCGCTTCGCTGGCGGACGATCTCGTGACGGACGTCGCGCGGCTGGAGGAGGAACTGAAGCTCGCGCTCGTCGAGACCGACCCAGCCGACGCGAAGGACGTGATCCTCGAGATCCGCTCCGGAGTTGGGGGCGACGAAGCCGCGATCTGGGCCGGCGACGTCTTCCGGATGCTGACGCGCTACGCGGAACGTCGCGGGTTCAAGATCGAGATCCTCTCCGCGAACGAGAGCGAGACGGGCGGCTTCAAGGAGATCGTCTTCTCCGTCAAGGGCGACGGCGCCTACTCCGTCTTCAAGTACGAGGGCGGCACGCACCGCGTCCAGCGCGTTCCGGAGACCGAGAGCCAGGGACGCATCCACACCTCCACCGCAACGGTCGCGGTCATGCCCGAGGTGGAGGAGATCGACGTCGAGCTCGACGAGAACGATCTCAAGATCGACGTCTACCGCTCGACCGGCCCAGGTGGCCAGAGCGTCAACACGACCGACTCGGCGGTGCGGATCACGCACGTGCCGACCGGGATCGTCGTCGCGATGCAGGACGAGAAGTCGCAGCTCCAGAACAAGGTCAAGGCGCTGCGCGTCCTGCGCGCCCGGATCTACGAGGCGGAGCGCGAGCGGCAGCAGGCCGAGCTCTCGGCCGCCCGCAAGTCGCAGATCGGCTCCGGCGAGCGTGCCGAGAAGATTCGCACCTACAACTATCCCGACAGCCGTGTCACCGACCATCGCGTCAAGGTGACGCTGAATCTGGAGAAGGTGCTGCCCGGCGGACTCGACGACTTCACCGACGCGTTGCAGGCCGAGGACCGCCGCCGTGCGCTCGAGACCGCGACGGCGTGACGATCTGCAGATGAGATTGGGCGAGGTGCTCCGCCTCGCGACGGAGCACTTGGCGAAAACCTCCGAGACGGCCCGGCTCGACGCGGAGCTCCTGCTCGGCCGTGCGCTCGGACGAAGCCGGATCGAGCTCTACACCGACTTCGACCGGCCGCTCGACGAGCGCGAGCTCGCCGCCTATCGCGCGCTCGTGGCACGGCGTGCGCGGCACGAGCCGGTCGCGTACATCCTCGGCGAGTGGGGGTTTCGCCGACTGATGTTGCTCGTCGACGAGCGTGCCTTGATCCCCCGGCCCGAGACCGAGATCGTCGTCGAGCGCTGCCTCGAGCGGTTGCGCGGACGCGACGATCCGAAGGTGCTCGACGTGGGCACGGGCTCCGGGGCGATCGCGCTCGCCATCGCCGACGAGCACGCCGGAGCGCGCGTGACGGCGATGGATCTCTCCGCCGATGCCCTCGCGCTTGCCCGGAAAAACGCAGAGCGCTCCGGTCTCGAGGTCGAGCTGCTGGAGCACGATCTGCGTGACGGCCTCCCGGGCGGTCCGTACGACCTCGTCGTCTCGAACCCGCCGTACGTCGAGCCGGCGGACCTGGACGCCCTGATGCCGGACGTGCGCGAGTACGAGCCGCATCTGGCGCTCGTCGGGGTCGGCGCGACGGAGGCGATCGCGCGCGCGGCTCGCGCCGTGCTTCGCCCCGGCGGCTGGTTCGTGCTCGAAGTGGGGGACGGGCAGGCTCCGCAGACACTGGCGCTGCTCGAGGGACTGGAGTACGACGACGGCAGGATCACCCGCGACTTGACGGGGCGCGAGCGCGTCGTCGAGGCTCGGCGATGAGCTCGACGGTCGACGAGGCTGTCGCTGCTCTCAGCTCCGGCGCGCTTGCAGTCGTCCCGATGGACACCGTCTACGGCCTCGTCGCGAACGCCGATTCAGAGGCGTCCGCCCGGAAGCTCTCTCGCGCCAAGAGACGCGCGGACACGCAGCCGGTAGCGCTCGTGGCGGCTGACCTTGAGGTGCTCTTGGAGCACGTCCCGGAGCTGCGCGGTCGAAGCGCCGCGATCGCCGGCGCGCTCCTGCCGGGGCCGTACACGCTCGTTCTCCCCAATCCGGCGCGGCGCTACCTCTGGCTGGCGGAGTCGCGGCCGGACACGATCGGCGTCCGGGTTCCGAAGCTCGTCGGGCCGGTGCTCGCGGTGCTCGAGCGCATCGGTGCGTTTGCCGCGACGAGCGCGAACCTCACCGGCGGCGCCGATCCGCGCACGTTGGAGGAGGTGCCGGAAGCGCTCCGCGCGGCGGCCGCGGTGCTTATCGACGGCGGCCCTCTGCCGGGCACTCCCTCAACCGTGCTCGACTTCACCGGCGCGGAGCCGCGCGTCCTCCGCGAGGGCGCGGCCTCTTCGGCCGAGGCGCTCCGGGTCGTCGCCCAACTCCTCTAGCATCGGGAGCGACGTCGTCGAAGGAGGCTTGATGGCCATCGCCCAGCATTCGCTCGATCAGCTCCGCGCAGCCGGTCTTGCCGATGTCGATCCCGAGATCGCGTCGCTCCTCGCTCGCGAGCTCGACCGCCAGCGTGACCAGATCGAGCTGATCGCCTCCGAGAACTTCACCTGGCCGAGCGTGCTCGAAGCGGTCGGGTCGGTGCCGACGAACAAGTACGCCGAGGGCTATCCGGGCAAGCGCTACTACGGCGGCTGCGAGGTCGTGGATGAGATCGAGCAGCTCGCGATCGACCGCGCGAAAGAGCTGTTCGGCGCCGACCACGCGAACGTCCAGCCGCACGCGGGCGCGCAGGCGAACATGGCCGCGTACTTCGGGTTGCTCACGCCGGGCGACACGATTCTCTCGCTGCGCCTCGACCACGGCGGCCATCTGACCCACGGTCTCAAGGTCAACTTCTCGGGCCGGCTCTACACGATCGTCCATTACGGGGTCTCCCGCGAGACGAACCTCGTCGACTACGACGAGGTGCTCGAGCTCGCCGAGCGGCACCGTCCACGCCTGATCGTCTGCGGCGGCTCCGCCTACCCGCGCACCGTCGACACGGCCGAGTTCCGGAGGATCGCGGACGAGGTGGACGCGCTGCTGATGTGTGACATGGCCCATTTCTCCGGGCTCGTCGCGGCGGGCCTTCACCCGAATCCGGTCGAGCACTGCGACGTCGTCACCTCGACGACCCACAAGACGCTCGCGGGCCCGCGCGCCGGCTTCGTCCTCTGCCGTGCCGAGCACGCGCAGGCAATCGACCGGGCAGTCTTCCCGGGGATGCAGGGCGGACCGCTCGAGCACGCGATCGCCGCCAAAGCAGCGTGTTTTCGGATCGCCGCGACCGACGCTTTCCGGGACTACCAGGTGCAGGTGCGCGCGAACGCGGACGCGCTCTCGGAGGAGCTGATGGCCGGCGGACTCGACGTGCTCACCGGCGGCACCGACACCCATCTGCTCCAGCTCGACCTGCGCGCGACCGACTGGACGGGCGCGGGCGCGGAGGAGCGGCTCGACGAGGTGAAGCTGACCGTCAACCGGAATACGGTGCCCTTCGACGAGCGGCCGCCGACCGTCGCCTCGGGCGTGCGGATCGGGACGCCTGCGGCGACCATGCGCGGCTTCGACGAGGAGGACTTCCGCGAGGTCGGCCGGATCATCGTCGCCGCGCTGATGAACGCCGAGCTCGGAGACGGCGACGAGGCCGGGCTCGTGGGCCGCACCGAGGCGCTCTGCGCGAAGCGGCCGCTGTACGAGGGCTTTCGCGGCTACTGCTCCTACGCATGACGAATCTCACCGAGGTCCGGCACCCCTTGGTTCAGCACAAGCTCGGCCTCCTCCGCGACGTCACGACGAACACGCACATGTTCCGGCAGCTCGTCAACGAGCTCACCCTGCTCCTGACCTACGAGGCGACGATGGATCTCGCGACCGAGGAGGTCGAGATCGAGACGCCGCTCGAGCGCACGACCGCGCAGCGGATCTCCGGCAAGAAGGTCGCGATCTGCCCGATTCTTCGCGCGGGGATGGGCATGCTCGACGGCGTTCTCTCGCTGATCTCGGGCGCTCGGGTCGGCTTCATCGGCCTCTACCGCAACGAGGAGACGCTCGAGCCGGTCGAGTACTACGTGAAGCTGCCGGCCGACATCGCGGAGCGCGACGTGATCCTGCTCGATCCGATGCTCGCGACAGGCAACTCGACCGCGGCTGCGGTGGCCAGGGTCAAGGAGGCCGGCGCGACCTCGATCCGGCTGATCGCGCTGATCGCCGCGCCCGAAGGGATCGAACGGATCCACCGCGAGCATCCCGAGGTGCACATCGTCGTCGCGGGGATCGACCGGGAGCTGAACGAGCGGGGTTACATCGTCCCCGGGCTCGGGGACGCAGGCGACCGGCTCTACGGAACGAAGTAGAGCTCGGTGCCCGACGAGCTGGTCGACAACCCTGAAGTTCTCTACGGAGCGGTGGTCGCGCTCGTGATCGTGATCCTTCTCACGCCTGCCGTGGGCGGGATGGCGCGCCTGCTCGGCGTCGTCGACGTTCCCGAGCGGCGGCGACTGAATCTCAACCCCATTCCGCGCCTCGGCGGACTCGCGATCTTCTTCGGGATCTTCGTGCCGGCGCTCGCCTTCCTCGATCTCGGCCGTGAGACGAGGGGCGTCCTGCTCGGCGCTGCGGTCGCGACAACCGTCGGCGCAATCGACGACTTCCGAATCCTGAAGCCGGGCCGGAAGCTCGCAGGCCAGGTCATCGCCGCCGCGATCCCGCCCTTCTTCGGCGTCTGGATCGACCATTTCACGTTCCCGTTCTTCGGCGCCGTCGACCTTCCGGCCACGGTCGGCGTGCCGGTGACGATGCTCTGGATCGTCGCGGTGATGAACATGGTCAACTTTCTCGACGGGCTGGACGGACTCGCGGCCGGCGTGTGCGGGATCTCGGCCGCCACCTACGCGGTGCTCGCGCTCTCGCTCGGAAAGACCGATCCGGCGATCCTCTCCGCGATCGTTGCGGGCGCGTGCCTTGGCTTCCTCCGACACAACTTCTTCCCGGCGCGGATCTTCATGGGCGACTCGGGCGCGCTCGCGCTCGGGTTCCTCCTCGCCGCCGTCTCGGTACAGGGGCTCTTCAAGACCGCGTCGACGATCGTGCTCTTCCTCCCGCTCCTCGTCCTCGCCGTGCCGATCCTCGATACCTCGTTCGTCGTCGCAAGGCGGCTCAAGCATCGCGAGCGGCTCTCGGCCCCGGATCAGGCCCACCTGCACTTTCGCTTCCTCCGCCGCGGCTTCTCGCAGCGCCGGGCGACCGTGACGATGTGGGCCTGGTGCGCCACGCTGGCGGTGGCGGCGCTCGCGACCCGCTTCATCCCCTTCCGTGCGGGCGGCGAATGGCACGTCTGGGAGACGGCTGCCGCCGCCGCGATCGGCCTCGTCGCGCTCGGCTTCTCGATCTACGTCGTCTACCTGCTCGAGATCGTCAAGCTGACGAACCGGCGTGTGCGTCGCACCGAGGAAGCCGCGCGCCACCGGCGCTCGGCGTAGCCTCAGCCTCCGAGAAACGTCAGCAGCCGCTCGTTGAAGTCGGGTGCGCGTTGGACGGCATGGCCGGCGCCCGCGAGGACGGCCCGCTCGGCAGCGAGCTCACGCTCGAGAACGTCGCAGACCGCGTCGAACGCGGGGTGGTGCCCGCCCGAGACGACGAGCTTTTCGATGGGTAGCGTCCGCAGCGTCGCAAGCGGGATCTTCGCCTCGTGCGGCGGGCGCTCGGCCATCAGCGTTCGGGCTCCCTGCTCGAGCTCCGGCGGGAGTGGGGAGGGAGGATCGTAGGACGATCCGACCGCCCGGAGGAACACCCGCAGGTACTGCTCCGGCTCGCTTGGACCTTTTTCCCGGAGCGCGACGGCCTCGCGCACGAACGCGTCCACCGCCGGGTTACCGCGGGCGACGTCGAAGCACGGTGGCTCGATCACGGTCAGGGAGCGAAGCTCGCGGAACCGTCCCGCCGCGAGCAGCGCGATCACGCCGCCGTAGGAGTGACCTGCGAGGTGGTCGCCGGGCTCGAGTCGCGCCGCGACCCAGTCGGCATGCTCCTCGAAATCCACGCGCGCGACCGGCGGGCCGGGCGGGAAACCGGGCCGTTCCAGCACGAGGAGTCGAAAGCGCCCGGCAAGCGGCGCCTGCCTGCTCCAGGTCGTCACGCCGTTCGTGACCGAGCCGTGGACGAGGACCAGCCGTTCCATCCGATGATCGTACAAAGTTGGCACGAAAGCCGTAAAGATGGCGTTTTCCGCTGTCACAATCTCCGCCTCACTTTGGTATGCTGGCCCCGGATGGAGCCCGCCACCTCTCGCTCGAGCCTCAGCCTCGCGGGCGCCGGTTCCGTCCTGATCGGGACGACGCTCGCCGTGATCGCGATCGCCGCGGGAATCGGCTGGCTGCTCGGGAACGCGGCATACGGCTTCCTGGTCGGCGCGATCCTCGGGATTCCCGTCGGCGTCTTCATGACCTACAAGCGCTACGGGCACGTCTTCAAATGACGGGCGCCTTCTCGACGCCGCGCCCGCTGCCAAGCCCGACGATTCCGCTTGTGGCCGGCGCCGCCGTGATCGCGCTCGCCCTCCCCGTTTTCCTCGCGGCCGGCTGGCCGCTTCGCGCGTGGCTGGTCGGTGGGGTGCTCTGGGGCGCCTCGCGCCTGCTCGCGCTGCTACTGACGCACCTCGTCCCGGCCGCGGGTAACCTCGCCGCCGGAGGAGTGATGGGCTTCGGGATGACCTTTCGAGCGCTCGCGGTGCTGGTCGTCGTGGTCGCGCTCGCAGCAACGGACGCGCGGCTCGCGCTCGCCGTCCTCCTGCTGTACGCGCTCGCCTACACGCTCGAGCTGGCCGTCTCGCTTGCCCTCTACTTCTCGGCGGACCCCGCATGAAGCGGGTTGCCGCTCTCGCGCTCACGGTGTGGCTCGCGCTTCCCTCGCTCGCACTCGCGTCTACGACCGAGGGCGCCGAAGAAGAGTTCAATCCCGAGCACGATTTCGAGATCGGCGAGTGGATTCCGATCCATCTCGGCCCGCTCGATCTCTCGATCAACAAGGCGGTCGCCTACCTGATTCTCGGCGCGGTCGTCACGATGGCGCTCGGGATCGCCCTGATGCGGATCAAGGTCGGCCCGAAGAACGATCCGAGCCGCCGCCAGGCAGTCGGCGAGATCGTCTACGAGATCGCCCAGACGCAGGTCGCCGAGCAGGGACTGCCGCACAAGTCGATCCGGCTCTGGTTCCCCTACGTTGCCACGCTGATGCTCTTCATCTGGGTCGTGAACATGCTCGGCTTCATCCCGCTCCCACTCTCGAACGAGAAGGTCGACATCTTCGGGGTCGAGCTGCCCACGCTCGCGGTCTACGCGGCGACCTCGTCGATCTCGGTCACACTCGCGCTCGCTCTGATGACGTTCGTCTTCACACATGTCGAGGGGATCCGCCACAACGGGCCGGTCAAGTACCTCAAGAGCTGGATCCCGGACGTGCCGAAGGGGCTCTATCCGCTGATCGTGCCGCTCGAGATCCTCGGCCAGTTCATGCGCCTGATCAGTCTCAGCGTCCGGCTCTACGCGAACATGCTCGCCGGCCACATGCTGATCCTGACCTTCATCGGCCTGATCTTCGTGCTGGAGAGCCTCGCCGTCGCCGTCGTCGCCGTTCCGGCGGCCGCGGCGTTCTACCTGTTCGAGGTCGTGATCGTGGTCTCGATTCAGGCGTTCATCTTCGCCGCCCTCTCCGCGATCTACATCGGCTCCGCAATAGAGCCGGAGCACTGAATTGTTTGCCAGGGTGGATGCGGGCAAAGCCCGCATCCACCGGCTAAGACCCCTGAAGGAGGGGTTTCGGAGAAACCCCTCACCGGCTCTCGGACAAGACTAAAAGGAGGACAATGTTCAACTTGCTCGCACAGGAAGCCGCCTCGAACGTGGACGCCGGCAAGGCGATCGCGCTCGCGCTCGGCATCGGTCTAGGCTCGCTCGGCGCCGGGATCGGGATCGGCAACATCTTCGGCTCGATGATCCAGGCCGTCGCCCGCCAGCCCGAGCTCCGCGGTGAGCTCCAGGGCATCCAGTGGCTCGGCTTCGCGCTCACCGAGGCCGTCGTCTTCTACGGCCTGATCGGCGGCCTGCTCGCCTACGTGCTGGTCTAGAGAAGAAGCTGACGATGATCGTTGCTGCGTCACCATTGATCGACGTCGTCCCGGGTCTGATGATCTGGACGCTCGTCTGCTTCGCGATCACGTTCTTCGTGCTGCGCAAGTTCGCCTTCGGCCCCATCCAAACGATGATCGATGCGCGGCGCGAGCGCATCCGCTCCTCGGTCGAGGAGGCCGAGCACGCCCGGGCCGAGGCGCGGAAGCTGCTCGAGGAGCACAAGGCGCTGATCGGGCAGGCGAAGAGCGAGGCGGGGGAGATCCTCACCGAGGCCCGCAAGGTCGCCGACTCGCAGCGCGACCGCGCCCGCGAGGAGATCGAGGTCGACCGGCAGCGCCGGCTCGAGGACACGCGCAAGCAGATCGAGGCCGAGACGGCGCGGGCGCTCGAGCAGATCCGCTCGGAGGTCGCCGAGCTGACGCTCGTTGCCACGAGCAAGGTCACCGGCAAGGTCCTCGATCGCGACGACCACCGCAAGCTGATCGAGGACGCGATCGGCGAGCTCGACTTCTCCGCGCTCGAGCAGGAACGCGTTTAGCTTGGGCGTTTCGCACCGGATGTACGCGCGATCGCTCTTTCAAGCCGCGCAGGAGCAAGGGAAGCTGACAACCGTGCACGAAGAGGTCGGCGACTTCGCCGCGGCGATCTCGGCCGTGCCCGAGCTCCGAAACGTGCTCTCGAATCCCGAGCTCGCCGCACGGGCGAAGGCCGACGTGCTCGGCGAGATCCTCGGCGACGCCGACGAGCTCACGCGCAACTTCGTCCTCCTCGTCGCCGAGAAGGGGCGCGCGAACGAGCTCGAGGAGATCTACCGCGAGCTCGACCGGCTCGTCGCTGCGGAGGAGAAGCGGCTCAACGTCGTGCTGACGACCGCCTTCGAGCTGTCCGAGGAGGAGGCGGCGTCGATCCTGAAGAAGATCGAACAGGCCTCAGGGCGTTCGGTAGAGGCAACTCGCAAGGTCGATCCGGCCTTGATCGGCGGCATCGTCCTCCAGGCCGGCACCCTGCGCGTCGACGCGAGCGTGCGCGGCCGGATCGAGCAGCTCCGCCACGACCTCGTCAGGAGTCGGTGAGCGTGCACGAGCGCAAAGTCCCTATCGGAAGCTCGCGCGTGACGTCTACAACTGCACCGGACTCCACCACGTAGCAGCGATCTTGAGTACGCATGACGCCTGACACATCCTCTTCCTCCTCGAACGTGCAACGGACGACCGCGAGTCCGCGGAGCTCGGCGTCGCCCGCACCCTCGCAGCGCGCGCCTTGGGTCGTCCCGAACCCGACGATGGAGCTCCGGACCTGCTCGACCTCGTCCTCGCTCGCCGTTGGCTCACCGTCACCGCCGCAGCCGGCGAGCGCAGCCGCAAAGAGCAATGAAGCGGCGCTACGCTTCCCCCGCATGCGCGCCCTCCTCGTCCTCGTCGTCGCAACCGTCACGCTCGTCATTGTGCCCGCCGCCGGCGCGACGACGAGCTCGACCGTGCCCGACTTCTGGACGGGCTCGTGGCCCGCCTTCCTGATGGAAGGGGGCACCATCACGGATCCGCTCGGGACGCTCGAGTGGCGTCAGATTCGCCACGAGGAGGGGGTCGCGATGCTCGGCCGGAACTTCGGCGGCCGTCTCTTCGAAGGCTGCTCGACCGACCCGAGCACGATCTTCTTCCGCGGCAGCTACGTCGAAGGTGGCGATCTCGTCGCCTGCACGACCGGAGCCGACGGGAAGACGATCACCGGGCGGTTCAACGGGCGAGAGGACTTCATGTCGGGAAGCTTCACCGTCTCGATCATCCGGGACGACGACAAGCGGATCTTTGCCGGCAAGTATTTCGAGGATCACGGAATCACCACCGACTGGTGCGGCAGTCTCGATTTTCCGACGCCCACCCCGAAGAACACTGCCCCGAAGAAGAACACTGCCCCGAAGCCGGTCCTCGACACGGCACCTCCAACGGTGAGCGCGCTCGGCTGGAGCGGCGCCGCGGGCTCGGCAGTGCCACTCAGGGCGAAGGTGAAGGACAACCTCGGCGCGAACGTGTCGGTCGAATTCACGGTCAGGCGCAAGGCCCGCCTGGTGAAGTCCGCGACGATCACCGCCCGCGCCGACGGCTCGCTCGCGAAGGCCGTCTGGCGGGCTCCGAACGACCTGCGGGGAACGTTCACCGTCTGTGCGCAGGCGACCGACGCAGCAGGCAACGAGAGCGGGCGGAGCTGCGCGATCATTCGGCTCAGCTGACCCGCCGCCCCACCCATCTGAAACCAGCAAGGAGCTGATGTGAAGCTACGCCCCGAAGAGATCACCTCGATCCTCAAGTCGCGGATCGAGCAGTTCGACGTCCAGACCGATCTCTCCGAGGTCGGGACCGTCCTCCAGATCGGCGACGGGATCGCGCGCGTCCACGGGCTCGAGAACTGCATCGCCCTCGAGCGGCTCGAGTTCGAGCACGGCGTCGTCGGGATCGCGTTCAACCTCGAGGAGGACAACGTCGGCGTCGCGCTCTTCGGCGAGTGGCAGGAGGTCAAGGAGGGCGAGCCGGTTCGGCGTACGGGCGCCGTCGTCAGCGTCCCCGTCGGCGATGCCCTACTCGGGCGCGTGGTCGATCCGCTCGGCCAGCCGCTCGACGGCGCCGGCGACATCGACACGAGCGAGCGCCGTCCGCTCGAGTTCAAGGCCCCCGGGGTCGTCGAGCGCCAGCCCGTCAAGGAGCCGCTCCAGACCGGCGTCAAGGCGATCGATGCGCTGACGAACGTCGGCCGCGGCCAGCGCGAGCTGATCATCGGCGACCGCGGTACCGGCAAGACCGCCGTCGCGATCGACGCGATCATCAACCAGAAGGACACGGACGTCATCTGCATCTACGTCGCAATCGGCCAGAAGGGCTCGACGGTCGCGCAGGTCTACGAGCGCCTCAAGGAGGAGGGCGCGATGGACTACACGATCATCATCTCGGCCGCCGCGCACGAGGCCGCCCCGATCAAGTGGATGGCGCCGTTCTCGGGCGCCGCCATGGGCGAGTACTTCCTCTACAACGGCAAGCACGCGCTGATCGTCTACGACGACCTGACGAAGCACGCCGACGCCTACCGCCAGCTCTCGCTCCTGCTGCGCCGCCCGCCGGGCCGCGAGGCCTACCCGGGCGACGTCTTCTACCTCCACTCGCGGCTGCTCGAACGCGCCTGCAAGCTCTCGGACGAGCTCGGCGGCGGCTCGCTGACGGCGCTCCCGATCATCGAGACGCAGGCGGGCGACATCTCCGCGTACATCCCCACGAACGTGATCTCGATCACCGACGGGCAGATCTTCCTCGAAGCCGATCTCTTCTACTCCGGGATCCGCCCGGCTGTCAACGTCGGTACCTCGGTCTCACGCGTCGGCAGCTCCGCGCACACGAAGGCGATGAAGAAGGTTGCCGGCCGCCTGCGCCTGGAGCTCGCTCAGTACCGGGAGCTGGAGGCGTTCTCGCAGTTCGGCTCCGAGCTCGACCCGGCGACCCAGAAGACCCTGGCCCGCGGCGAGCGGATGGTGGCGACGCTGAACCAGCCGCAGTACAAGCCGTGGCCACACGCCGAGCAGGTCGTGGCGCTCTACGCGGGGATCAACGGCTTCCTGGACGAGATCCCGACTCCGCAGATCTCCCGCTTCCACGACGAGCTGCGGGAGCACCTGCGCACCGAGGGCACGATCTACAAGGAGATCGACGAGACGAAGGATCTCTCGGACGAGCTGACGGCCAAGCTCGACGAGGAGCTGAAGAAGTTCATCCACGGCTTCAACGTCGAGGAAACAAGCGGGCTCGTCTAGGCGATGGCGTCGGTTCAAGATCTCAAGCGGCGGACTCGTTCCGTCCGCAACACGAGCAAGATCACGAAGGCGCTCGAGCTCGTCGCCTCGGCGCGGTTGCGTCGTGCGCAGTCGCGGATCGAGGCCATGCGCCCCTACGCCGAGACGATGCGCGAGCTGATCGCGGGTGTCGGCCGCTCCGCCTCGTCGCTGCGCGGACTGCCGCTTCTGCAAAGCCGCGAGGAGGTCAAGACGGTCGGGATCGTCGTGCTCACGGGCGACCGTGGGCTCGCGGGGCCGTTCAACGGCCAGGTGCTCCGGCGCGCGTTCGCGCTCGAGCGGGAGCTGCGCGGCGAGGGTAAGGAGGTGCGGTTCGTCGTGATCGGCAAGAAGGGGCGGACGACGCTGACCTTCCGTGGCTACGAGACGGCCGCCCACTACGTCGGCTTCGCCGACCGGCCCGCCTACTCGGATGCACAGGCGATCGCGCACGGGATCGCCGAGCTCTACACCGACAGGACTCTCGACCAGGTCGTGCTGATCTACAACGCGTTCGTGTCGGCGCTGACCCAGCGCGTGACCGAGCAGGAGCTGCTGCCGATCTCGGCCGACATCCTCGAGACCGACGACGAGGATCGCCGCGACGACGCGATGCGAGGCGACTTCATCTTCGAGCCGGAGCCGGAGGAGATCCTCGCGCGGCTCCTGCCCGTCTACCTCGAGACCCAGGTCTACCGCGCCCTGCTCGAGTCGGCCGCCTCCTTCCAGGGTGCGCAGATGACCGCGATGCGCAACGCCTCCAAGAACGCCGGCGAGCTGATCGACACGCTCACGCTTCAGATGAACAGGGCCCGCCAGGCGGAGATCACCCAGGAGATCCTGGAAGTGGTCGCCGGCGCCGAGGCACTGGCCTAACAAATGCTTCACGACCTCGTCTAAACTCCCCGTCGTGGCCCCCGACAAGAAGCCCGATCTGATGTCCTCCGGCGCCGGGCTCGCGACCGTGGTCGCGGTCGAGACGCACGGCGAGCTCGGCGAGATCGACAGGGTCAAGGCCCGCGGCTACTGGGAGCAGGTCTGGCTCCGCTTCAAGCAGGACAAGGTCGCGATCGTCGGCGGAGTCTTCATCATCCTGCTCTTCCTGATCGCGTTCATCGGCGCGCCGGTGGCGCAGCGCATCCTCGGCCATGGCCCGAACGAGATCTACGCGGGCGGGCTCGACGCCGACTCGCAGCTACCGGTGGGGCCCTTCACGCGGATCACGACCGAGCCGTATCCGGGCGCCGTCGCCGCGAACGGCAAGCCGTTCAAGGACACCTACTTCGTGCTCGGCGCCGACTCTCAGCTCGGCCGGGACATGTTCCTACGCCTGCTCTACGGCGCCCAGACCTCGCTCGAGGTGGCGGTCCTAGCCACGATCCTCTCCGTCTTCATCGGGCTCGTGATGGGACTGATGGCCGGCTACTACCGCGGCTGGGTCGACACGATCGTCTCCCGCCTGACCGAGATCGTGATGGCCTTCCCGGCCCTACTCTTCATCATCGCGGTGGCGGCGACGGTCGGCGAGCGGCTGAACACGATCACCTTCGGAGGCCTGATCCAACCCGGGGTGTTCACCCTCGTGCTGATCTTCGGGATCTTCGGCTGGTTCTACCCCGCCAGGATCATCCGTTCCCAGATTCTCTCCCTCCGCGAAAAGGAGTTCGTGGAGGCCGCGCGGATGACGGGAGCGACCGATTTCCGGATCATGCGCTCGCACCTGCTCCCGCACCTCGTGGCTCCGCTGATCGTCTACTCGACTCTGATCGTGGCGTCGAACGTGATCGGCGAGGCCGGGCTCTCGTTCCTCGGGCTCGGGATCCAGGCGCCGACTGCGAGCTGGGGCACGCTTCTCTCCGAGGGACCGAACTACTACCTCTCCCAGCCTTGGCTGATGGTCTGGCCGGGCCTTGCGATCCTCTTCACGACCCTCGCCTTCAACCTGCTCGGCGACGGTCTCCGCGACGCGTTCGATCCCCGACACGCCCGCTAGCCTCGCGTCCCCTGATCGGTCGGCTCCCGCCGGGCCCCATCTCCGGTCAGTCGGCCCGGCTCCGCCGACCTCGCGCGCCTGAGAGCGGCCGGCTTTCCGGGTCTGTGCTTTCGCACTATCCCCTCCGGCCGTCCACTCTCAGCCACGCGTCAGGAACCGCGAGGAGCGCTAAGAGGGAAGAAGCATCAGGAACAGCGGAAACTTCTTTCAGCACGCTCTAACTAAACGCGAGCCTTGGCGTCTTAGGCCTCGGTGGTTGCAATCGTCGGGTGCGCCGGCTCCTTGGCCGGCGGCCCTAAAGTTACGGAAGGAGTCCGATGCACAAAAAGCTGACGCTCTCGTTCACCATGGCGGTGATCGGAGCCTGCTTGCTCGTCGCGTCCAGCTTTGCTGGAGCCGCGAGCGCCGGTGCACCCCAGAAGGCCGGTTCGTCCGAGGTGAAGCGGGGCGGCACCCTGCGTCTGAACGCCTCGAACACCGACTTCGAGTTCACCGACCCGGCCCTCGCGTACGACTCGCTGGGCTGGCAGATGCTGTTCGCAACGAGCATGGCCCTGATGAACTACCCGGACAAGCCGGGCGCCGAGGGCTCGAGGCTCGTTCCCGAGGCTGCTGCGGGCTTCCCGCGGGTCTCGAAGGACGGGAAGACGTACACCTTCACGGTCCGCACGGGAATCAAGTTCAGCGACGGCTCCGCTGTAACCGCTGCGGCGTTCAAGCGGGCCTTCGAGCGCGCCGCCGACCCGAAGCAGGCTTCACCGGCGATCGCGTTCATGCACACCGTCGTGGGCGCCGATGCCCGCAACGAGGGCAAGGCCGGCTCGGTCTCGGGTGTCACGGCAAAGGGTCAGACCCTGACGGTGCGCCTGACGCAGGCCGACCCGACGTTCCTTGCCCAGGTCGCGATGCCGTTCTTCGTCGCCGTGAAGCCGAGCATGCCGATCGACGCGAAGGGCGTCAACGTGTACCCATCGGCCGGTCCGTACAAGATCGTCAGCCGTGAGGTCGGACGGCAGCTCGTGCTCGAGCGGAACACCTTCTACAAGGGGAACCGCCCGTCGAATGCAGACCGGATCGTCTACACGGTCAACACCGAGCAGAACCAGAGCCTCCTCCAGGTGCGCGCCGGCCAGGCCGACTACGACGCCGGCGGGCTTCCGCCGACGGCGCACGACGGTCTCTCGAAGGAGTACGGCGTCCACAAGGGCGGCCCGTATCGCTACTTCGTCAACTCGGTCGTCTCGACGACCTACCTCGCACTGAACACGATCGGCGGTCCGCTCGGAAAGGTGGCGAACCGGAAGGCCGTGAACATCGCGATCGACCGTCCGGCACTCCTTCGCGTTGCCGGCAAGTTCGCCGGCGCGCGGACGGATCAGATCCTGCCGCCGAACATGCGCGGCTTCAAGCAGGCCGACATCTATCCGCTCAAGGGCGCGAATCCGACGAGGGCCAAGCAGGTCTCGGGCGGCGACAGCTCCGAGCTGACGGTCCTGCACACGACGTCTGCGACGTCGCAGGCCCGTGCTCAGGTGCTGCAGTTCAACCTGACCCAGGCCGGCTTCAAGGTGAAGCTCAAGCCGCAGCCGTTCGCAGTCGCGATCAAGACGGCGGGCACGAAGTCGCAGGCTCAGGCTGGTGACTTCGACATGTTCCTGATCGGTTGGCTCGCCGACTATCCGGATCCGTTCGACTTCATCAACGTGCTCCTGGAGGGCAGCAGCATCCAGGACGCGAACAACTCGAACTACACCTACCTGAACGACCCGACGTACAACAAGCGGATGTTGGCGGCTGCGAAGCTGTCCGGCGAGCCCCGCTACAAGGCGTACGGTCAGCTCGACGTCGACCTGATGAAGAACCTCGCTCCGTGGGCGCCGCTCTCGAACGGCAACACGCGCGAGTTCATCTCCAACCGAATCACGAACTACATCTACCACCCGGTCTACTCCGGGATGATCATCAACGCGGCGGCAGTCAAGTAACAACGCTCCGCGCGGGAGAGGCGCCCTCGAGACAGAGGGCGCCTCTCCCGTCCATACTCCGCCCAACGCACCGTCCAGCGCGACCACCGACCCCGAGCAAGCGAGGCCCCCGTGCTCCAGTACCTGATCAGACGCATCCTCTGGGCGATCGTCCTCTTCGTCGCCGTCACGCTGGTCACGTACGTCATCTTTTTCATCACCCCCTCCGACCCCGCGCGACTGGCCGCAGGCCAGGGTGCGACGAACGAGGACGTCCAGCGCGTCGCCGAGCGTCTGCACCTGAACGACCCGATCTACGAGCAATACGGTCGCTTCCTCTGGGAGCTCGTGGGCCACCAGTCGCTCGGAACGTCCTTCGTCAATCGGCAGGACGTGAACGACATCGTGATCCGCTCGGCGCCTGTCACCGCCTCGCTCGTCTTCGGGGGCGCGATCATGTGGTTGCTGATCTCACTCCCGATCGGGATCATCTCGGCGCTGAAACCGCGCTCGCTGATCGACAGGGCGGGGATGGTGTTCGTCCTCGTGGGCATCTCCGCGCACCCCGTCTGGATCGGATTGATCCTCGCCTACTTCGTCGGGTTCAAGCTCGGGTGGACGCCGATCACGGGCTACGCCGACTTCTTCAACCCGTCCACGGAGCAGGGCGGACCGGTCCAGTGGGCCTACCACATGCTCCTGCCGTGGCTGACCTTCATGATCCTCTTCGCAGCGCTCTACGTGCGCCTGATCAGGGCGAACGTGATGGAGACGATGAACGAGGACTACGTGCGCACCGCGCGGGCGAAGGGAGCACCTGAGCACCAGGTGATCCGCTCGCACGTCCTGCGGAACAGCCTTCTGCCCGTCGTGACCATCCTCGGGATGGATATCGGGCTCGCGCTCGGTGGTGCCATCTTCACCGAGTCGATCTACTCGCTCCCGGGCCTCGGTCGCCAGGTGCTCGTCAGCTACGAGAACTTCGATCTACCCGTGATCCAGGGAATCGTCGTCTTCTCGACTCTCTGCATCATCATCTTCAATCTGATCGTCGATCTCCTGTACGCGTGGATCGATCCGCGCATTAGACTCACCTAGGTGACCCACCCGGCGACACCACCTGCGTCTCCGGCGCGCGATCTGCGGCGCGCTGCGGCGCCCTCCGTCGCGTCCACACCAACCGGCATGAACGCTCCCTGCGTCCTTGCTTCGCTTGCAGCTCCCTCGCCGGAGCCGCGAAGCCGCCACCGGGTGAGCCACTAATGGCCCTGCTCGAGGTGCGTGACCTGCGGACGAGCTTCCGCACGGACGACGGTGTCGTCAAGGCCGTCGACGGCATCTCCTTCTCGGTCGAGAAGGGGAAGACGCTCGGGATCGTGGGCGAGTCCGGCTGTGGCAAGAGCGTCACGTGCCTCTCGATCATGGGCCTGAACAACAAGCGCACCGCGATCTCGAGCGGCGAGGCGATCTTCAAGGGCGAGGATCTGCTGAAGATGGGATCGCGCCAGCTCCGCGACCTCCGCGGCAACGACGTCGCGATGATCTTCCAGGACCCGATGACGTCTCTGAACCCGGTTCACTCGATCGGGAAGCAGCTCGTCGAGGCGGTCCTCCTTCACCGCGACGTCTCGAAGAAGGAGGCGCGACTCCGCGCGCTCGAGCTGCTGAAAGCCGTCGGGATTCCGCGGGCCGACCGGCGGATCGGCGACTATCCGCACCAGTTCTCGGGCGGGATGCGGCAGCGGGTGATGATCGCGATGTCGCTCATCAACGAGCCCGACCTCCTGATCGCGGACGAGCCGACGACCGCGCTCGACGTGACGACGCAGGCGCAGATCCTCAACCTGATGCTGAAGCTCCAGGAGGAGTTCAACACCGCGATCATCATGATCACGCACGACCTCGGCGTCGTCGCCGAGATCGCCGACGACGTGGTCGTCATGTACGCCGGACGCGTCGCCGAGGAGGGGACCGTCGACGAGATCTTCACGCGCCCCCATCACCCGTACACGTGGGGCCTGCTCGGCTCGCTCCCGCGGCTCGACGCGGATGTCGAGCGGCTCGTCCAGATCCAGGGGCAGCCGCCGTCGCTCCTGAACCCACCGCGCGGCTGCCGCTTCCACCCGCGCTGCCCGTACGTGATGGACGTCTGCAAGTCGAAGGAGCCCCTGCTGGAGCCCGTGTCCGACGAGCCGGAGCATCTCCAGGCCTGCCATCTGGACGAGACGACGAAGGATCGCGAAGTGGCGAAGCTGCTTGCGGGCGTGCTCGCCGAGGCCGGCTGAGGTGATGAGCTCGAACGGCAGCACGACGGGTGCGAGCAGCGACGATCTGCTTGTCGTCGACGATCTCTACAAGCATTTTCCCGTCACGCGCGGAATCGTCTTCCAGAAGGAGGTCGCGACGGTCAAGGCCGTCGACGGCGTCAGCTTCACCGTCAAGCAGGGCGAGACGCTCGGTGTCGTCGGCGAATCCGGTTGCGGCAAGTCGACGATGGCGCGTTGCATCATGCGTCTGCTCGACCCGACGGGCGGCAAGATCACCTTCGACGGCCGCGACATCACGCGCCTGAGCCGGACCGACATGCGGCCGGTGCGCCGCGAGCTGATGATGATCTTCCAGGATCCGTACGCGAGCCTGAACCCGCGCAAGCGTGTCGGATTCATCGTCGCGGAGGCCCTGCAGGTGCACAAGATCGGCAACGATGCCGAGATCAAGCGGCGGGTGCAGGAGCTGCTCGAGGTGGTCGGCCTGAATCCCGAGCACTACAACCGCTTCCCGCACGAGTTCTCGGGCGGCCAGCGACAGCGGATCGGGGTCGCGCGCGCCCTCGCGGTCAATCCGAAGCTCATCGTCTGCGACGAGCCGGTGTCGGCGCTCGACGTCTCCGTCCAGGCGCAGATCCTCAATCTCCTCAAGGATCTGCAGAAGGAATTCGGGCTCACCTACGTCTTCATTGCGCACGACCTCAACGTCGTCCGCCACATCTCCGATCGCGTGATGGTTATGTATCTCGGAAAGGTCGCCGAGATCGCGGACCGAAACCAGCTCTACGTGGCGCCGAAGCATCCCTATACGGGCGCGCTCCTCTCGGCGGTGCCGATCCCGAATCCCGCGCTCGGCCGCCAGCGGCAGCCGATCGTGCTCGAGGGCGACGTGCCGAGCCCGATCAACCCGCCGAGCGCCTGCCGCTTCCATCCGCGCTGCCCGCGCTTCCACGAGGGGCATTGCGACGTGGTCGAGCCGGAGCTCTTCGCGTTCGGCGACGGCCACCGGGCCGCCTGCCATTACCCGCTCGAGCACTGGCCGATGAAGGCTGACGAGATGCGCCTCGCCGACCGGCCCGTCACGACCTCGAGCTAAGGGCTTCGGGCGGACCGTGCTGCTCGCCGCGGCCAAACGGTTCCTCGCGATCCTGCTGATCGCCGTACTCGGTACGTCGGTGCTCTCGTTTCTCGGTGGGCTCGCGCTCGGCGCATCGGCGAACCGCTCGATCTCGGTCGGGCTCTATCTCGTCGGCTGCTTCCTACTCGTCAGCGGGTTCTTCCTCGGTAACCGCGGCCCGTTCCGCGTCCTCAACGAGGAATCGATGGTCGGACTTCGTCGTCCCCGCCAGCTGCGAGCGGCCCCGCTCTCCGAGCAGAGCGAGTCGCTGAACACCTCGGCGATCATGGTCGTGATCGGACTCGTACTCGTCGCGATCGCCGCCGGCATAGATTCACGCGTCCAGTTGATCTGACATCGTCCCCAAAAAGGGGGTTGTCTAACTTCGTGGAAAGCCGATCGTCAGAGTAGATATGACGACGCTCCCGATAGGGGTTCTCTGTGAGCGCGCGCGCTCGTGGGCGGCGCTTGCTCCTGACAACGAGCTCTCCGAGCTCGAGCGCAAGCTCCTCGACGCGCATCTGGCGCGCTGCACCGGCTGCAGCCACTTCGCTGTGCGGGTCGCGGAAGTCGCGGAGGCGCTCAGGAACGAGCGGCTCCAGCCGCTCACCTACCCGGTCTCGGTTCCCTCCTGGCGTCGGCGAACCGCGTTCGCCCGGTTGCGCACGGTGAGCGCGGCCGCGGCCGTCGCCGCGATGGCTCTCGGCGTCGCGACGCGCGCTCCGCTCCCCTCGGACGGCCGTAGCGAAGCCTTGCGGCTCCCGACTTCCGCGTCGGCCGGCCTGGACGAGCGGGCCGAGAGGGACGAGATGCGCGACCTGCGCCGCACGATCCTGATCGGCGTCGGCTATTCGGGGCCGGATCGGCACTTCGGCAATCAGCCCGCGTAGCGCGCTGTAAGAAACCGTTCAGAGCCGGCCGGTACGCTGAGCGTGTGCTGGCAAACTCGGTCACCGTCCATTGTTGACGCCTCGATTACGATGCCCGGGTGGCGTCGGCGCTCGAGACCTCCCGGTACGCGCGGGAACTGAGTCCTGCGAAGAAACGCTCGGGTAGACTTCGAGCGCATTTGCGGCGCTCTCGCGCTGCGATTTCATTCACGAGCGAACGTCCCACCTCGACCGGGGAGCCACAGGAGACACATGTCTGAGCACGCCCAGGAACAACAACGTCGCAACGGCCAGGAGGACGGCAAGGGGAACACCGGCCGCGTCGTGGAGATCAAGGGTGTCGTGATCGACGCCGTCTTCACGGACAACCTGCCGTCGATCTACAACGCGCTCTCGATCGCGATGCCCGGAGTGGGCGGCGCGGAAGGTACGACGCTGATCGCCGAGGTGCAGCAACATCTCGGGGACGATCGCGTCCGCGCCGTAGCGATGGACACGACCGACGGGCTCGCGCGAGGCGTCGAGGTCGTCGACACGGGCCAGCCGATCTCGGTGCCGGTCGGGGACGCAACCCTTGGCCGGATCTGGAATGTGATCGGCGAGCCGGTCGACAACAAGCCCCCGGCAGGCGACGACGTCGAGCGCTGGTCGATCCACCGCGACCCGCCGGCCTTCCGCGATCTCTCACCGACCGTCGAGATCTTCGAGACGGGGATCAAGGTGATCGACCTGATCGCCCCGTACATCAAGGGCGGCAAGATCGGACTCTTCGGCGGCGCCGGCGTCGGCAAGACGGTGCTGATCCAGGAGCTGATCCACAACGTCGCGCGCGAGCACAGCGGCGTCTCGGTCTTCGCCGGAGTCGGCGAGCGCACGCGCGAGGGCAACGACCTGTTGCTCGAGATGACCGAGTCCGAGGTGATCGACAAGGTCGCGCTCGTCTACGGGCAGATGAACGAGCCGCCGGGCGCGCGCCTGCGCGTCGGACTCTCCGGGCTGACGATGGCGGAGTACTTCCGCGACCAGGGCCAGGACACGCTCCTCTTCATCGACAACATCTTCCGCTTCGTCCAGGCGGGCTCCGAGGTGTCGGCGCTCCTCGGCCGGATGCCGAGCGCGGTCGGCTACCAGCCGACGCTCGCGACCGAGATGGGGCAGCTCCAGGAGCGGATCACCTCGACGAAGACCGGCTCGGTCACCTCCATCCAGGCGATCTACGTCCCCGCCGACGACCTCACCGATCCGGCGCCGGCGAATGTGTTCGCCCACCTCGACGCTACGACGACGCTCTCGCGGGCGATCGTCGAGAAGGGGATCTACCCAGCCGTCGACCCGCTCGACTCGACCTCCCGGGCGCTCCAGCCGGGAATCGTCGGCGAGGAGCACTACCTGGTGGCGAGCCAGGTGCAGCAGATCCTCCAGCGCTACAAGGACCTGCAGGACATCATCGCGATCCTCGGGATGGACGAGCTCACCGACGAGGACAAGGTGATCGTCTCGCGGGCTCGCAAGGTCGAGCGCTTCCTCTCGCAGCCGAACTTCGTCGCGGAGCAGTTCACCGGAACCCCAGGTCAGTACGTCAAGCTGGAGGACACGATCGCCGGCTTCAGGGAGATCATCGAGGGTAAGCACGACGAGCTGCCCGAGTCGGCCTTCTACATGGTCGGGACGATCGAGGGCGCCGTCGAGAAGGCCGGCAGCGCCGCGGCCGCCGCGTAGTCAGCAGCAGTGGCCGAGACGCACCCCAAGTTCGACGTCGCGGTGGTCACCCCGGAGGGCGATGCCTTCCGGGGTGAGGCCGAGATGCTCGTCGTCCCGGGAGCAGCCGGCGATATCGGCGTGCTCGCCCGGCACGCGCCCCTCGTCGCGACGCTGCGCGCCGGCTCGACGCGCGTCTATCTCGACCGGGAAGCCGACAACGTGGTCGAGCTCGCGACCGGGCCCGGCTTCTTCAAGGTCGAGCTCGATCGGGCGATCGCGCTCGTCGACGACGCCGTCGACGTGAAGGAGATCGACGACGCGCGGGCGCAGGAGCAGCTCGAGGCCGCGAAGGCCGAGCTCGAGCGGGTGGATGCCGGCGAGTCGACCGCCGACCGGTGGCAGCTCGAGCAGCGGCTCAAGCATGCCGAGAACCAGCTCACCGTCTCCGGACGCGGGTAGCCGATGCGCGCGACCGTTGCCGAGACGCGCGAGGTCGCGAAGGGGACGCTGTTCGTCACCTTCTCTGTCGAGGATTACCCCGACTACCGGCCCGGCTCGTACTTCTGGGTGGAGTTGCCCGAGCAGGGGCACAGCGACGAGAAAGGGCTGCGCCGCCACATCTCGCTCGTCACCTCACCCACGGAGAAGGGCATCGTCGGGCTCGCCACTCGCCTCCGTGACACCGCCTTCAAGCGGACGCTCGCCGAGCTCGAGGTCGGAGACGAGGTCGAGGTCGAGGAGCCGAAGGGCTCGTTCCTCCTGCCCGAGGACACAGGCGCCGAGTACGTCTTCGTCGCCGGCGGGATCGGGATCACCGTCTTCCGGAGCATGCTCCGCTACATCCGGGACGAGCAGCTTCCGTACGAGGTCACGCTCGTCTACTCGAATCGCGACCGCGAATCCGCTGCCTTCCTCGACGAGTTGAGCGAGCTCGAGCGCGCGCTGCCCGGCTTCAAGCTCGTGCTGACGATGACCGACGAGCCAGGCTGGGAAGGCGAGAGCCGCCGGATCGACGCCGCGGTGCTCCAAGACCACCTCGGCGAGCTAGACGGCTACAGCTTCCTCGTAGCCGGCCCGCCGGCGATGACCGAGGCCGTCGTCGCCGAGCTGCACGGCGCAGGCGTGTCCGAGGAGAGCGTGCTCGCCGATTCGTTCTCGGGCTACTGATAGCCTGGATCGAGGACTGGAAAGCTTTGAAGGCAGCTTGGCGACCAGGGTAAAAAACGCCTAAAGAGCCCGCGAGCTCCGGCTCCTACCCTCTTTAGGCCGCCAGCCTCTTGGCAGGGAAGTGACCGTGAGCGACACACGCGACAGACTCGAAGCACTCCTCCGCGAGCGGATTCTCGTCCTCGACGGAGCCTGGGGAACGATGCTCCAGGGCGCCGGGCTCACAAGCGCCGACTATCGCGGCGAGCGCTTCCTCGACCACCCCCGCGAGGTGGCCGGCGATCCCGATCTGCTCAACCTCACACGCCCGGATGTGATCCTGGACGTACACCGCCGCTACCTGGCCGCGGGCGCCGACATCACCACCACGAACACATTTACGGCGACGAGCATCGGGCAGGCCGACTACGGGCTCGAGGGCGTCGTCCGCGAGCTGAACCTCGAGGGGGCACGACTCGCGCGGCAGGCCGCGGACGAGGCCGGTGGTCGCTTCGTGGCGGGCTCGATCGGCCCGCTGAACGTGACGCTCTCGCTCTCGCCGAAGGTCGACGACCCCGCCTTCAGGCCGGTCTCGTTCGACCAGGTTCGCGCCTCGTATGCCGAGCAGATCGCCGCACTCGCCGAGGGCGGCGTCGACCTCCTGCTCGTGGAGACCGTTTTCGACACGCTGAACGCGAAGGCCGCGATCGCCGCGGCGCGCGAGGTCGCACCCGAGCTGGCGCTCTGGATCTCGGTCACGATCGTCGATCTCAGCGGGCGGACGCTCTCCGGCCAGACGGTCGAAGCTTTCTGGGCCTCGATCGAGCACGCGCGGCCGCTGCTCGTCGGGGTCAACTGCTCGCTCGGCGCGAAGGAGATGCGCCCGCACGTCGCCGAGCTGGCGCGGATCGCCGACACCTTCACGAGCTGCCATCCGAATGCGGGCCTGCCGAACGCCTTCGGCGGCTACGACGAGGAGCCTCACGACACCGCCGCCCTCCTGAGCGAGTTCGCCGAAGCAGGCTTCGTCAACGTCGTCGGCGGCTGCTGCGGCACCTCGCCACAGCACGTCGAGCGGATCGCGGCAGCAGTTGCGGACCTCGCGCCGCGCAAGCTTCCGCTCGACGAAGACAGGCACCGCACTCGATTTAGCGGCCTCGAGCCGTTCGAGCTCGGGCCGGACATCGGCTTCGTGATGATCGGCGAGCGCACCAACCTGACCGGCTCGACCCGCTTCAGGGGACTCGTCGAGGCCGGCGACTACCAGGGCGCTGTCGATGTGGCGCTCGAGCAGGTGCGCGGCGGTGCGAACTTCCTCGACGTGAACATGGACGCCGACCTCCTCGACGGCGAGCTGGCGATGACGACCTTCCTGAACCTGATCGCGACCGAGCCCGAGGTCGCGCGAATCCCGATCATGGTCGACAGCTCGCGCTGGAGCGTGCTCGAGGCGGGACTCAAGTGCATCCAGGGCAAGGGGATCGTCAACTCGATCAGCCTCAAGGAGGGTGAGGAGCCGTTTCTGGAGCAGGCCAGGCGCGTGCGTGACTACGGCGCCGGGGTGGTCGTGATGGCGTTCGACGAGGAAGGACAGGCGGATACGGTCGAGCGTAAGGTGTCGATCTGCGGGCGCGCCTACGACCTCCTGACGCAGGTGGCGCGCTTCGAGCCCGAGGACATCGTCTTCGACCCGAACATCCTCGCGGTCGCGACCGGGATCGAGGAGCACAACGGCTACGCGAAGGCGTTCATCGAGGCGCTGCCGCTGATCAAGGAGCGCTGCCCGGGATCGCACACGAGCGGCGGGATCTCGAACCTCTCCTTCGCCTTCCGTGGCAACGACGTCGTGCGCGAGGCGATGCACTCGTCGTTCCTCCTCCACGCAATCCGGGCCGGTCTGGACATGGGAATCGTGAACGCCGGCCAGCTCGTCGTCTACGAGGACATTCCGCCGGACCTGCTCGAGCGCGTCGACGACGTTCTCTTCGACCGCCGGCCCGACGCGACCGATCGGCTCGTCTCGTTCGCCGACTCGGTGAAGGGCGAAGGTACGCGCCGCGAGCACGATCTCTCCTGGCGCGAGGCGCCGGTCGAGCGACGGCTCTCGTATGCCCTCGTCCACGGAGTCGTCGACTTCATCGAGGAGGACACCGAGGAGGCGCGCGCGGCCGCCCAGCGCCCGCTCGACGTGATCGAAGGGCCGCTGATGGACGGGATGAAGGTGGTCGGCGATCTTTTCGGGGCCGGGAAGATGTTCCTCCCTCAGGTGGTGAAGAGCGCGCGAGCGATGAAGCGCGCCGTGGCCTACCTGGAGCCGTACATGGAGGCGGAGAAGGAGCTGGCGCTTCGCGAGGGGCGGACGAACGGCGGCCCAGAGCAGAAGAGAACAGGGCAGGGGAAGATCGTGCTAGCGACCGTCAAGGGCGACGTGCACGACATCGGGAAGAACATCGTCGGCGTCGTCCTCGGCTGCAACAACTACGAGGTGATCGACCTCGGGGTGATGGTGTCGGGCGACAGGATCCTCGACACCGCTGTCGCGGAAGGCGCGAACGCGGTCGGGCTCTCGGGGCTGATAACACCGTCGCTCGACGAGATGGTCAACGTCGCCAAGGAGATGGAGCGGCGGGGCCTCGAGCTGCCGCTCCTGATCGGCGGCGCCACCACCTCCCGTCAACACACGGCGGTGCGGATCGCCCCTGCGTACGCACAGCCGACGGTGCACGTGATCGACGCATCGCGAGTCGTCGGTGTCGTCTCGAGCCTGCTCGACCCTGTGCGCGCCGGCGAGCTCGACCGTGAGAACCGCGACGATCAGGAGCGGCTGCGCGACCAGTACGCCGAGAAGGAGCGGCGGCCGCTGCTTCCCATCGGCGAGGCCCGTGCGAACGGCGAGCGGCTCGCGTTCGACGAGCTCGCGGTGCCGTCGTTCACCGGCACGCGCCTTGTCGAGCCGGAGCTGGCGGAGCTGGCGGAGCTGATCGACTGGCAGTTCTTCTTCCACGCGTGGGAGCTGAAGGGAAAGTTCCCGGCGATCCTCGAGCAACCCGCCGCCAGGGAGGTCTACGACGACGCCGTCGCCCAGCTCGATGGGCTCGTGCGGGACGAGCTCCTGCAAGCGCGTGGCGCCTACGGCCTCTGGCCGGCGCACGCCGAAGGCGACGATCTCGTCGTGGAGAACGGCGTGCGCTTCCCGATGCTGCGCCAGCAGGCTGCGTGGGGCGACTCGCGGCCGAACCGCTCGCTGGCCGACTTCGTCGCGCCGGCCGGAGACCACCTCGGCGCCTTCGCCGTCTCGATCCACGGTGCCGACGTTCTCGCGGAGCGCTACGAGGCGGAGCACGACGACTACCGCTCGATCATGGTCAAGGCGCTCGCGGACCGGCTGGCGGAGGCCTTCGCGGAATGGATCCATCTCGAGGCGCGGCGGGCCTGGTACGAACCGGACGCGAACCCGACGAGCGAGGAGCTCGCCGCGGAGCGGTATCGTGGGATCCGGCCCGCCTTCGGCTACCCGGCCTGCCCCGACCACTCCGAGAAGCAGCGGCTCTTCGACCTGCTCGCTGCGCCGGAGACCGGGATCGAGCTGACGGAATCGTTCGCGATGGTGCCCGCCGCGAGCGTCAGCGGCCTCCTCTTCGGCCATCCTCGCTCGCGCTACTTCGCGGTTGGTCGCCTCGCCCGCGACCAGGTGGAGGACTACGCCGCGCGGAAGGGGATCGAGCTTGGGGAGGCCGAGCGCTGGCTGCGCCCGAACCTCGGCTACGAGACCGACGGGGACGACTCGGTCTGAGGGGCCTGGTAGCGTCGAGACGATGAGTCGCCTGGGTCTCGTCCGCCGCGAACCCGACTACCGCCGCCTCCTGCTCGCGACGCTGGGTTCGGGAGCCGGCACGTATCTCGCCGCCATCGCGCTGACGGTCGACGTCTTCGACCGGACGGGCTCGGGGAAGTGGGTCAGCGCGCTCCTGATCGCAGACTTCCTCCCGATCATCCTGATCGGGCTCCTGCTCGGACCGCTCGTCGACCGCTTCTCGCGCCGGCGTCTCCTCGTCATGTCCGATCTCTCGCGCGTCCTCGTTTTCGCGGCGCTGCCGTTCGCGGGGAGCGCGACCGCGATCGTCGTCCTCGCCGCCGCTTCGGGTATCGCCACGGGCTTCTTCCGCCCCGCCGTCTATGCGGGGATGCCCAATCTCGTCTCGGACGACGACCTGCCAAGCGCGAACTCGATTCTCCAGGCGGCCGAGAACCTGACCTGGATGATCGGCCCCGTGCTCGGCGGCGTTCTGATCGCTGCACAAGGGCCGGAGCTCGCGTATTGGCTGAACGCCGTCTCTTTCCTGATCTCGGCGGCGTTGCTGATGCGGATTCCCGCCCAGCGATTGCAGGCGGGCCGGATCGAGAGTCGAGGTCACTGGCAGGACCTCGGCGACGGAATCCGGTTCGTCTTCCGCTCGCGCACCCTTTTCGCCGTGCTCGTCGTCTGGAACATCGTCTTCCTCGGCAACGCGGCAGTCAACGTGGGTGAGATCGTGCTCGCCAAGGTCTCGCTCGATGCGGGCAACGTCGGCTTCGGGCTCCTCGTCGGCATGTCCGGGCTCGGCCTGACCATCGGCAGCCTCGTGGCGACGTCCCTGCTCGATCGGTTCGGAACCCGGGCCGGCTACGCGTCCTCGATCGCGCTGATGGGAATCGGCTTCGGGCTGGCAGCCGTGGCGCCCACGCTCGCCGTCGCGATGGTCGGTGTGGTCGTCGGAAGCGTCGGAAACGGTGTTGCGGTCGTGTCCAACGCCCTGCTCGTCCAGCGCGGCGCCCCGGACGAGCTCCGTGGACGGGTCTTCACCGTGATCATGTCGTCGAACTACGCGGTGTTCGGGCTCGGGATGGCCGCAGCGGGGCTCCTCGTGGACGAGTTCGGCGCGCGCTGGCTCTGGGGCGGCGCGAGCGTCGCTTTCCTAGTCGCCGCGGTCACGGCAGTGGTGCTCGCTCGCGGCGGCGTCCCGAGCACGGCGGCGGAGCTCGAGGATCCCGTGGCCTCTAGAGTCTGAGCGATGGCCCGCGCGGATTGGACGCTCGAGCAGCTCGCCGCCGGCGTCCGAGCCGGCGACCGGCGCGCACTCGCTCGCGCGATCTCACTCGTCGAGAACGACGATCCCACCTCCTACGAGCTCGTGCGGGAGCTCTACCCCGAAACCGGAAACGCCTTCGTGATCGGCATCACGGGCCCGCCCGGCGTCGGCAAGTCGTCGCTGATCAGCTCACTCGTCCGCCACGTCCGGGAGCAGGGGCGCACGGTCGGCGTGATCTCCGTCGATCCCTCGAGCCCGTTCACGCACGGTGCATTGCTCGGCGACCGGATCCGGCTCTCCGACCACTTCCTCGACCCGGGGGTCTTCATCCGCTCGATGGGCACGCGCGGCCATCTCGGCGGCCTCTCGGAAGCGACGCTCCAGGCGGCGCTCCTGCTCGACGCCGCAGGCAAGGAGCTCGTCTTCCTCGAGACAGTCGGAACCGGTCAGAGCGAGGTGGAGGTGATCGGGATCGCAGACACCGTCCTGCTCGTGCTCATGCCGGGCTCGGGCGACTCCGTCCAGGCGCTGAAGGCGGGCATCATGGAGATTCCCGACGTGATCGCGATCAACAAGATGGATCACCCGGCCGCGAAGACGATGCAGAGCGAGGTTCGCTCGATCCTCTCGCTCGACCGCGACCGCGACTGGAAGCCGCCGATCGTCCTCACCGAGGCGGTACGAGGCGAGAACGTGCCGGATCTGTGGGAGAAGATCGACGAGCACCGCAGTTTTCTCACCGGAGGAGGCCTGCTCGAGGAGCGCCGGCGACGGAATCTCGCGGGGGAGGTGTTCGCCGTCGCTTCGAGCCGTGCGAAGACGCACCTTCAGGCCGCGGTCGCGGACGATGCAGAGCTGCGGCGGCTGCTCGAAGAAGTACAGGAACGCGAGCTCGATCCTCTCTCGGCGGTGCGGGAGATCCTCGAGAAGGTCTACGGGATCAGCGACAGTCGGACGCTGCCGCGATGAGGACTTCCACCGCGCCGAAGCTCGCCGAGATCGAGGCGGCACGCGAGCGGATCGCGGGAATCGCGCAGGTGACCCCCGTCTATCCTTCGGAGACGTTCTCACGCCGCTGCGGCCGCACGGTGCAGCTAAAGGCGGAGAATCTTCAGCGGACGGGGGCGTTCAAGATCCGCGGCGCGGTCAATACGATCGCTTCGCTCACCGCGGAGGAGCGGCAGGCCGGCGTCGTCGCCGCGAGCGCCGGCAACCACGGGCAGGCCGTAGCCTGGGCCGCGCGAGAAGCGGGGATCGAGGCGACCGTCTTCATGCCACAGGACTCGCCGATGGCGAAGGTCGACGCGACGCGGAACTACGGTGCGCACGTCGAGCTTTCCGGAGCCGGCTTCGACGAGTCGATGGAGGCCGCGGAGGCCCGGATGGAGGAGACCGGCGCGACGTTCCTCCACGCCTTCGAGGACGAGCGCGTGATCGCCGGGCAGGGCACGATCGGGCTGGAGCTCGTCGAGCAGTTGCCCTCGCTCGGGACGCTCGTGATCCCGATCGGAGGCGGCGGGCTCGCGGCCGGGATCGCGATCGCGATGCGGGCGCTCCGGCCGAAGGTGAAGCTCGTCGGCGTCCAAGCCGCCGCCGTGTGCCCGTTCGCCGGCGGCACGGAGCATGGGTTCACGATCGCCGAGGGGATCGCGGTGAAGCAGCCGGGGACGCTGACAGCCGAGATTCTGCGCGACCGGCTCGACGAGGTCGTGACGGTGACCGACGAGCAGATCAGCCATGCGATCGTGCTCCTGCTCGAGCGCACGAAGCTGCTCGTCGAGGGCGCCGGCGCCGCCTCGGTTGCGGCGTTGCTCGAAGGCAAGGTGGCCGGTGACGACGAAGCCTGCGCGATCGTCTCGGGCGGGAACATCGATCCGACGTTGTTGATCCAGGTGATGCGACACGGGCTGACGACTGCCGGCCGATATCTCGTTCTCCGCACCCGTCTCTCGGATCGTCCAGGGGAGCTGATCAAGCTTCTCGAGCTCGTCGCGGAGGAGCGCGGCAACGTCGTTTCGGTGGAGCACCACCGCGAGGGAATGGCGCTGCTAATCGCGCAGACGGAAGTTGAGTTGACCCTCTCGACCCGCGACGCAGCCCACTGCGACGAGCTCCTGGACGTGCTGCGCGAGCGGGGCTACGTGGTCGAGCGCCTCACGTAGCCGTTACTGCCCGTTAGTTCCCGCAGCGGCGGAACTCGACGGTGTGGCCACCGCGGGCAGACCAGGCGGAGACGCCGCCGTCGAGTACGGGTCGCGCGTCGACTCCCTGTGCGGCCAGGATCGACGCGGCGATGCCCGCTCTGGCCCCCGACTCGCAGATCGTCACGACCGCGCGATCGGTGGGCACGTCGGCGCCGCAGACCCCGAGCAGGCGATAAGGAATGTTGCGGCTGCCCGAGATATAGCCGTTGTCGCGCTCGTCGCGCTCCCGCACGTCGATCAGCTCCGCGCCACCCGACAGCAGCTCCTCGAGCTCGTCGAGGACGACCGCCTCCATCCGCTCTGCGCCGCCGCCGAGAACGTAGCCCTCGAGCTCGAGGAACCCGACCGACTGGAGGCCGCGAATCGCGCGCTCGGCCTCGCCGGCGCTCGCGGCCTGGACGGCGATTGGCTTCGATGCATCGAGGACGAACGCGGCCCTGGTCGCGAATGAGCCTCCGGACACCGGAACGCTCACCGCTCCCGGCCGGTGCCCGGCCAGATAGTCCCGGATCGGGCGCACGTCGAGCACGGTGGCCTCGCCGGGAGCGGCGAGCTCCACCACCGGAGCGGCGGCGCCGACGAACGGACCGCGGTTCAGCTCGACGATCCGGCTCATATTCGGCGGCTTGGGAGCGCCCACGCCGCTAGCGTCGGCGACGAACTCGAGCTCGGTCTCGATCAGCAGCGCCCGGTTGAACCGACGCTCGTAGCCGATCGTGGACGACGCCTTCGAGTTCATCCCCTTGCCGCAGAGCGAGCCTGCGACGTGGCCGGGGAAGAGCTCGACGCCGTCGGAGAGCTCGAGCAGACGTCGCAACGACCGGAAGAGATCCTCGGCGCCCTCCTTTGCGCCGACAGCGAGATCGGGGCGGGCGGCGTCGCCGACGAAGAGGGAGTCGCCCGTCAGGACGAGCCACGGCTCCGCCCCTCGCGAACGATCGACCACGACGAAGCACACGTGCTCGGGCCGGTGACCGGGCGTGTGGACTGCCCGGAGGACGACCTGGCCGAACTCGAGCTCCCGGCCGTCGGCGAGCGCTTCGTGCTCGTAGCTCACCTCGGCCGCCGGGTGGATGGAGACCGGTACGGCATGCTCGAGCGCCAGCCGCCCGTGGCCGGAAACGTGGTCGGCATGGGTGTGAGTCACGAGCGAACGCGTGATCCGTACGCCGTGCCGCTCGGCGGCGTCGAGCAGAGACCCGATCGCGAAAAGCGGGTCGACGACCGCCGCCACGCCTGCGTCCTCGTCACCGATCAGATATGACGCACAGCCGAGATCGTCGTCCAGGAACTGCTCGAAGAGCACGGTTCTTGACGCTAGCAGGCCTCTCGGCTTTCGTTCTTGAAGTCAGCGCGGCCCCGCCGCCCGCGCCGAAGGAGGAGGAGCACGGACGCAATTGCCATGAGGAGGGCGACCATTGCGCCGCCGACGGCGAGCGTAGGAAGAGAAGACGATGCCTCGGCTCTCTTCGGCAGTACGGTCATTCCCTGCCGAACCGTCACCGAGCCCCCGTCCGCATACCGAATCCGAAGAGCCAGCTCGAGCGGGCCCGGCTCGCTCTCGACGTGCACCCGAACGCGCCAGCGTGACTCCTCGCCGATTCGCCCGGTCGGGGAACTCGCGAGCATCCGAACCCCTGTACCCGACACTTCGAGAGCGGACGGAGCCAAGCCGGGACGGAGCTCCGGGAGCTCGATCCGCAGCGTGGTCTCCCGGCCGGATTCGAGCAAAGCGGGCGTAACGCTGACGTGTGCCACCGCCGTTCCTGCGAGTACGAGGCTCGCGACGGCGGCAGCGAGAACGGCCCTCATCGGCTTCGTTGCGGCACGATTAAGGGCAGGTAAGAGGCCGTCTCGCGGTGTTTGGGAGTGATAAACACGGCTACAACCACAGGTGTCTCAGAGTACGTGCGCAGCAAAGACGCAAGAGAGCGAAAGGACCCCATATGAGGATCAAGACCCCTTGGCTTCTGCTTCTGGCCTCCCTGGTCGCGAGCCTCGCCCTGGTCGGAGCCGGTTGCGGCGGCGACGACGACGGCGGCGACGCGGCGGGCACCGAGAGCGGAACGACCACAGAAGAGGGCGGCGGCGAGGCCGCCGACCAGACGATCACGGTCAACTGGGGGACGGAACCGCCGTCGCTCGACCCGGGCCTGGCCAGCGACGTCACCTCGGCGAACATCCTGCTGAACATCATGGATCCGCTCGTCAAGCTCGACGAGGATCTGAACCCGGTTCCCAGCGCCGCCTCGAACATCGAGACGAGCGAGGACGGCAAGACCGTCACGTTCACGCTCCGGGACGATCTCGCCTGGACGAACGGCGACCCGGTCACCGCGAAGGACTTCGAGTATTCGTGGAAGCGCACGGTCTCGCCCGAGCTCGGTGCCGACTACGCCTACCAGTTCTACGGAATCGTCGGAGCGCAGGACTACAACGGCTGCGACGCCAAGAAGGACGACTGCGCGGCGCTGGCCGCCAAGATGGGCGTCAAGGCCATCGACGACAAGACCCTCGAGGTCAAGCTGACGACGCCGCAGCCATGGTTCGTCCAGCAGGCCGCCCATCACTCGTTCCTCGCCGTCCACAAGCCAACTGTCGACAAGTTCGGCGACAAGTGGACCGAAGCGGCGAACATCGTCACGAACGGCCCTTTCAAGCTCGTCGCCTGGCAGCACAACTCGCGGATCGACATCGCCAAGAACGAGAAGTGGCGCGACGCCGCGAGCGTCAAGCTGACCAAGGTCAACGGTCGGATGATCTCCGACGGCACGACCGCCGTCCAAGCGTTCGAGGCCGGGGAGATCGACGTCACGAGCGGTCTGCCGCCGGACGAGATCCCGCGGCTCAAGGAGACCCCGGAGTACGCGCAGTATCCGGGACTCGGCACCTACTACTACGGCGTCAACGTCAAGACGATCACCGACGTGAAGCAGCGTCGGGCGATGGCACTCGCGATTCCGCGGCAGTCGATCATCGACAACGTCGCGCAGGCCGACCAGCTGCCCGCCGGGGGCTTCACCCCCGAGGGAATGCCCGGCTACGAGACCATCAATCCGGAGTCCACGTTCCTCCCCGCCGAGGGCGACATGGAGCAGGCGAAGGCGCTGATGGACGAGGTCGCGAGCCCGAAGACCGACATCACGCTCTACATCAACGACTCCCCGGGACACCGTGAGATCGCCGTCGCGATCCAGGCTGCCTGGAAGGAGCTCGGGATCGAGAGCACGATCAAGCAGCAGGAGTTCCAGCAGTACCTGGAGTTCCTCGGGCCGCCGCCGAACAAGGACGTCGACGTCTATCGGCTCGGCTGGATCGGCGACTTCGTCGATGCGATCAACTTCCTCGAGCTGTGGACGTGCGAGTCGGGGAACAACAGCACGAACTACTGCAACAAGGACTACGACGCGCTGATCGAGAAGGCGCGGTCGACCGAGGACAACGACGCACGCTACGAGCTGTACGGGCAGGCGGAAGAGATCCTCTTCGGCGAGAACGGCGACATGCCGATCCTGCCGATCTACTTCTACACCTACGTCCAGCTCGAGAAGGAGTCCGTCAAGGACTCCTACGAGATCAACCTGCTCGACCAGATCGACCTGACCGCAGTGACCGTCACCGAATAGCGACGGAGCTCAACCGGACGAGGGGCGGGGCGCCACGTGCGCCCCGCCCCTCGTCCGGAATCGAACCACTTGGGATACGACTTAGACTCAGCAGATGACGATCTTCATCATCCGGCGGCTCTTCTGGACGATCCCGGTGATCCTCATCGTGATCCTGATGACGTTCACGATGATGCGGCAGATCCAGGGCAATCCGTTCCGCAAATCGGAGCGCGCCGTACCCGAGGCCGTCCAGCGCAATCTGGAGCGCAAGTTCAACCTCGACAAGCCCTGGTACCTCCAGTACGCCTACTACGTGAAAGGCGTCGCAACCTACGACCTCGGTCCCTCGCTCGTGATCCGCGGCCGCACGGTCAACGACATCGTGGAGGAGCACTTTCCGACCTCGATCGAGCTCGGCCTCTACGCCTTCCTGTTCGCTCTCCTCACCGGGGTGCCGCTCGGGATGATCGCGGCGCTGCGGCATAACACCGCGCTCGACTACGGCGCCATGTTCTTTTCGAACGTCGGTCACGCCGTCCCGAGCTTCCTCGTCGCGACGCTCCTGATCTATTTCTTCGCGCTCCAATGGGGCGACGTCACGGGTTTGCCGACGAGCGGCTGGGGATCCTGGGAGAGCAAGATCCTGCCCTCGATCGCGCTCGGTCTCGGGCCGATGGCGCTCTTCGCGCGGCTCGTCCGCGGGACGATGCTCGAGACGCTGCAGCAGGACTACGTGCGCACAGCTCGGGCGAAGGGCCTCCACTACCGGCGCGTCGTCGGCCTCCACGTCCTCCGCAACTCGCTGATTCCGGTCGTCACGGCCGCCGGCCCGCTCCTCGGCTTCATCATCACGGGCTCGTTCGTGATCGAGCTGATCTTCAACGTGCCCGGGATCGGCCAGTACTTCGTCACGGCGGTGAACGCGCGAGACTACTCCGTCGTGATGGGGCTGACGGTGCTGCTCGCGATCATCGTGATCGCGGCCAACCTCGTGGTCGACGTCCTCTACGGAATCCTCGATCCGCGGACTCGGGACGCGCGCACCTAGTGCTTCCCGCCGCAGATACGACCACGCCTTGCGCGGCTGCGAACGCTTCGCATGCCGTCTTCCTCAGTCGCCCCGATCTGCCTGCATGTCGAGGCTCCCTGCGTCCTAGGCCTGCTCGGTTCTCGCCGGCGAATCGCGATCGTATCCACGGCGGGAAGCACTGATGGTCGCGAACCCCACCGACATCCGAGACGAGAGCCTCGCCGCCGAGCCCGGCGCCGCGCCTACCTCAGGGGCGCCGCTGCGCCAGTCGAACCTCTGGCGTGACGCTTGGCGACGCTATATCCGCAACCGGGGAGCGGTCGTGGCGGGCTCGATCTTCGTCCTCGTCCTCCTCTACTGCCTGATCGCGCCGCTGCTCTCGCCTCACGACCCGAATGCCGTCGACTTCGCGATCGCGAGTCAGACCCCGACCTGGGAGCACCCGTTCGGCACCGACAAGTTCGGTCGCGATCTCTTCACGCGCACCGCTCTCGGCGGCCGTGTCTCGATGGCGATCGGCTTCGGGGCGACGCTCGCGATTCTCGCGATCGGCGTCGTCTACGGGGCGATCTCCGGCTTCGTCGGCGGCCGGCTCGACAACGGGTTGATGCGCTTCCTGGACGCGCTCTACGGGCTGCCCTACCTGCCCTTCGCGATCATCACCCTCGCGATCATCGGCAAGACGAACCTCTGGACGATGATGGTCGCTCTCTCGATCGCGAGTTGGTTCACCGCCGCCCGGATCGTCCGCGGACAGGTGATCACGCTGAAGGAGAACGACTACGTGCGGGCTGCGAAGGCGGTCGGCGCGCGCTGGTACCGCATTCTCTGGCGCCACCTGCTTCCGAACACGCTCGGCGTCCTGATCATCGCGATCTTCCTCGAGCTGCCGGCCGTGATCCTCGGCGAGGCGTTTCTGTCCTTCATCGGACTCGGGATCAGCCCGCCCGACGCCTCCTGGGGAGCGATGGCGCAGGAGGGCCGGACGGTCTACAGGACACATCCGACCGCAATCATCGTCCCGTCCGTCGCGATCGCGACGCTCGTCCTCTGCGCGAACTTCGTTGCGGACGGCCTACGCGACGCCCTCGACCCGCGGACGAAGGAGAGCTAGGTCATGCCGTTGCTCGAGGTTCGCAACCTGGCCACCCACTTCTTCACCCGCGAGGGCACGGTCCGGGCCGTCGACGGGGTCAGCTTCGCCCTCGAGGCCGGGAAGACGCTCGGGATCGTCGGCGAGTCGGGCAGTGGCAAGTCCGTGACCGCGCTCTCGATCATGGGACTGATCCCCAAGCCTCCCGCCGAGATCGTCAGCGGCGACGTGCTCTTCGAGGGCCGCGACCTCACGAAGCTCTCGGAGAAGCAGCTCGAGGACGTGCGCGGCCGCGAGATCGCGATGATCTTCCAGGATCCGATGACCTCCCTGAACCCGACGCTGACGATCGGGACGCAGATCACCGAGACGATCCGCCGCCACTACGACGTGCCGAAGCAGCAGGCGCGCAAGAAGGCGGCCGAGCTGCTCGAGGAGGTGCAGATTCCGCGCGCCGCCGATCGGCTCGACGACTATCCGCACCGCTTCTCGGGCGGAATGCGCCAGCGCGTGATGATCGCGATCGCGCTCTCCTGCGACCCGAAGCTCCTGATCGCGGATGAGCCGACGACTGCTCTCGACGTGACCGTCCAGGCTGCGGTGCTCGACCTCCTTGACGATCTCCGGCAGGCGCACGAGATGGCGATGATCCTGATCACGCACGACATGGGTGTCGTCGCCGAGTCGGCCGACGACATCGTCGTCATGTACGGCGGGCAGTTCGTCGAGCAGGCGTCGGTCAACGACCTCTTCGACCGGCCCGAGCATCCGTACACCGAGGCGCTGCTCGGCGCGCTGCCGCAGATCGAGGGCGAGGGAATCCGCACCGGCCGCTTGACCGCGATTCCGGGCCGGCCGCCGGATCTGAAGAACCCCCCGCCGGCCTGTCGCTTCGCGCCTCGCTGTCCCTACGCGAATGCGGACGACAACTGCACCACCGTGATGCCGGAGCTCCGCGAGATTCGCAAGGATCACTGGGTCCGGTCGGCCCATCCGGCGTGCGAGCGAGCCGGCGAGCGGGAACCGGTACCGGCATGAGCACGACCACTCCCGCACCGCCGCTGCTCGAGGTCAAGAACCTGCTCAAGCACTTCCCGGTTCGCGCGGGAATCCTGATCGAGCGGACAGTCGATCATGTGAAGGCCGTCGACGATGTCAGCTTCGAGATTGCCGAGGGCGAGACGCTCGGACTCGTCGGCGAGTCGGGCTCGGGCAAGTCGACGACGGGCTACTGCGTGCTCCAGCTCCTGAAGCCGACCGCAGGCTCGATTCGCTTCGAAGGTCAGGAGCTGACGACGCTCGGCCGGGAGCCGATGCGGAAGATGCGCCGCGAGATGCAGATCGTCTTCCAGGATCCGTACGCGTCTCTCGATCCGCGGATGACGGTCGGCGACATCGTCGCCGAGCCGCTCGTCGTCCACTCGATCGGCTCGAAGCGGGATCGCACCTCGCGCGTGCGCGAGCTGCTCGACGTCGTCGGCTTCGATCCGGGCTTCACGAACCGCTATCCGCACGAGTTCTCCGGCGGCCAGCGCCAGCGGATCGGGATCGCCCGCGCGCTCGCGCTCTCGCCAAAGCTGATCGTCTGCGACGAGCCCGTCTCGGCCCTCGACGTCTCGATCCAGGCGCAGATCCTCAATCTGCTCAAGGATCTCCAGCAGGACTTCGGGCTCACCTACCTCTTCATCGCGCACGATCTTGCCGTCGTACGCTCGATGAGCGACCGGATCGCAGTCATGAACAAGGGCAAGCTGATCGAGATCGGCCCGGCGGAGGAGCTCTATTCCAATCCGCGCGAGGACTACACGAAGGCTCTTCTATCGGCCGTGCCGATTCCGGATCCGCGGGCGATGAAAGAGCGAAAAGCCGCCCGCCGCAAGCTCCGGCACGCCCTCGCCGAGGGGTAGATCTCTCTTCGGTCTGCGGGCGCTACAGCCCCAGGTGCTTCGCGATCACGAGCCGCTGAACCTCGTTCGTGCCTTCGCCGATCTCGAGGATCTTCTGGTCGCGATAGAGACGCGAGATCGCGTATTCGTCCATGTAGCCGTACCCGCCGTGGATCTGGAGCGACCAGTTCGCGGCCCGGTTCGAGAGCTCGCCGGTGTAGAGCTTGGCCATCGCAGCTTCCCGCGCGAAGGGCCGGCCCCGATCTTTCAGCCAGGCGGCCCGGAGTACGAGCGCGCGGCCGGCCTCGATCTCCGTGGCGAGGTCGGCGAGCATGAACTGGATCGCCTGGAAGCGGGCGATCTTCTTGCCGAACTGCTCGCGCTGCTGGGCGTAGGCGAACGCGAGGTCATAGGCGCCCTGCGCGAGTCCGACTCCCATCGCGGCGACCGAGATCCGGCCGCCGTCGAGGATCTGCAGGAACTGGTGGTATCCCTGGCCCCGAGGACCGAGCAGATTGCGCTCGGGCACAGCGCATTCGCGGAAGAAGAGCTCGCGCGTATCCGAGGCCTTCCAGCCGAGCTTCTTCAGCGGCGCCGAGATCTCGTAGCCAGGTGTCCCGTTCGGGACGACGATGTTCGAGATCTCGTCCTCGCCGGTGCGGGCGGTGATCGTCACGCAGCCCGTGATGTCGGTGCCGGCATTCGTGATGAACATCTTCGAGCCGTCGACGACCCAGTCGCCGTCACGGAGCTCGGCTGTCGTACGGGTGGCGCCGGCGTCCGATCCCGCGCCGGCTTCCGTGAGCCCGAACGCGGCCAGTTTTCGGCCGGAGGCGAGCTCAGGGAGCCATTCGCGTCGCTGTTCCTCCGAGCCGAAGAGGTAGATCGGCATCGTCCCGAGCGAGGTGTGCGCGGCAACGGTGATCGCAACGGACGAGTCGATCCGCGTCAGCTCCTCGATCGCGAGCGCGTAGGAGACCGTGTCGCCGCCCGCGCCGCCGTACTCCTCCGGGATCGGCAGGCCCATCAGTCCGAGCTCGCCGAGCTCCGCGACGAGCTCGTAGGGGAACCGCGACTCGCGGTCGAGCTCCTCGGCGACTGGCGCGACCCGGTCGCGCGCGAACTCGCGCACGGTGTCGCGGACGAGTTCCTGCTCTTGCGTGAGGTCGAGATCCATAGGCGGGCGCGATGCTACCCGCTGCGCGGCTCGAGTCCGGCTCTAGGAAGCGACGCGGTAGGCAGTGAAAGATACGCTCGCGGCGCATCTTGGCGTACGCGGACGGACCTGTTCGGCGCACTGCGGTAGGCTCGCGGCGTCAGAGATTGAACGACCATTCAAGCCCAACCTTTCAAGGGAGCGAATCGAGATGGCAGACAGCGTGCAGGAGTTCTTCGACGGGCTCGCAGCCGGGGTCGACGAGTCGAAGACGGCCGGGATGAACAACTCGTACCACTTCGACATCGAGGGCTCGGGAAAGTGGGTCGTCGCGGTCGTGGACGGCAAGGTGACGGTGACCGAGGGTGAAGGCGAGGCCGACACGACGATCACGACGACCGAGGAGAACTTCCTCGCGATCACGCGCGGCGAGCTCAACCCGACGACCGCCTACATGACCGGCAAGCTGAAGATCAAGGGCGACATGGGCGCGGCGATGAAGTTGCAGAAGTTGTTCTAGACCGCTTCCGGTGCTCGACGCGGGTCACGTCCGCGCGCGGCCGTCGGAGCGGAGTTCTTCGGGACGGCAGGATGGGCTCGACGAAGGTGCTAAAGCCCGCACCGTGTAAGGCGTGGGTAAAACGTCGCCGCCCGACCCGCAGTCGGCGCAGGCCGGCTCTATAACACGACCCATGAGTAGCGCGCCCGTCTACCGAGGCAGCTTCGGACCTACCCAGGCGGAGCGCCTGCTCTGGCGTGCGGGCTTCGGGCCGCATCCGGGAGAGGCGGCGCGGCTGGCAAAGCAGGGGCTGCGCGGCGCCGTCCGCTCACTGATCGAGCCGCCCCCGCTGCGGCTCTCCGGCCCAGAGGCGCACGACGACAGCGGCTTCCCGCTGGCGCCGCGCGACGCGTTCGGCCACGACCACCTGTGGTGGCTCGACCGGATGGTTCGCACGAACCAGCCGCTTGTCGAGCGGATGGCGCTCGTCTGGCACGACTGGTTCGCGACGTCGCTGCAGGGGGTCAAGTCGCAAGCACTGATGCTCGATCAGAACGAGCTCTTCCGAAGAAACGCCCTCGGCTCCTTCCGCGACCTACTGCTCGGCGTGACGAAGGACCCGGCGATGCTCGTCTGGCTGAGCGGGAACAAGAATACGATCCGCGCGCCGAACGAGAACTACGGGCGGGAGCTGATGGAGCTCTTCACCCTCGGGGCGGATCGCGGCTACACCGAGCAGGATGTCCGCGAGCAGGCGCGCGCGCTCACCGGGTGGCGCGGCGCCGTCAAGAAGAGGGTCGCCACCGATTTCGCCTTCGTCCCGCGGCTGCACGACGGGGGACAGAAGACGATCTTCGGCAAGAGCGGCGCCTTTGACTGGCAGGACTCATGCCGGCTCTGCCTCGAGCACCCGAGTCATTCGTCCTTCTTCGTCCGCAAGATCTGGAGCTACTTCGTCCCGACGACGCCGAGCGCGTCGACACAGGCGGCGCTCGAGCAGCTCTACCGGGCGAAGGGTGGCGCGGTGAAGCCGGTCGTCGAGGCGATCCTGCTCCACCCCGACCTGCACACCGGCCCGAGGATGGTCAAGCAGCCGGTCGTCTACACCGCAGGTCTGTTGCGGGCGCGCGGCCGCGGTGTCGACACCGCCGCGTGGTGGAAGCTCGACGACGCGAGCGGCCAGCGCCTCTTCTATCCGCCGAACGTCGCCGGCTGGGATGAGTCTCGCTGGCTCGACACGGCCACGTTCAGAGGTCGCTGGTTCGTCGCGATGACCGCGCTCGGCGGCGCGCAGGAAGGCTCTGCGCCGCGCGACCCGGCAAAGCTCGTCGCCCGCGCGATCTCGTTCTGGGGCTCACCCGAGATCACCGGGAAGACGCGCAGCGTGCTGACCGCGTGGGCGCGTAAGCAGCTCGGCTCCTCGTCCCCCACCCTCGTCGAGTCGGCGCTGCGCCAGCTCGTCGCCACCGCTCCCGAGCTCCAGGCCGCATGATGAGCGATTGCCGTGACTGCACCCGCACGAAGTTGATACGCGACGCGGTTGCCGAGGCCGGGCGCGGGCTGCCCGAGATCGAGCCGGGAATGCCTGTCCCGGCCGGGACAGGCCTCTCTCGCCGCTCGTTCGTCGCCCGCTCCGCGGGCATCGCGCTCGCCGTGTACGGGGGCTCGAAGCTGACTCCGTGGGCGCTCGATGACGGCATCGCAGCCGCAGCGACCGGCAAGCAGCCGCCGGTGCTCGTCTCGATCTTCCTCGAAGGCGGCATCGACTCGCTCTCCGTGCTCTTCCCGGCCGGCGACCCGGGGTACTACGCGCTGCGCCCCAAGCTGGCTCTGCCGGAATCGGCGGGCGCCGCGTTCTCGGAGGACTCGCGTCTACGCTGGCACCCAGCCGCAGCCGCGCTCGCGCAGCTCCACGCCGAAGGGAAGGTTTCGGTTCTCCCGGCGATCGGCTACAACCGCCCCGATCACTCCCACTTCACCTCGCGGCACTACTGGGAGGTAGGCGCGACCGATCCCCATGTCCTGTCCGGCTGGCTCGGTCGCTACCTCGACCGGGCCGGGTCTGCCGACAATCCGCTTCAGGGTCTCTCGCTCGACACGCGCCTCCAGCCTGCGCTCGCCACGGCGAAGGTGCCGATTGCCTCGCTCGACGGGCCCGACCGCTACGGCTTCTCGGCAAACCGCAAACCGCACCCGCTCGAGCAGTCGATGCTCGATGCGGCGGCAGAGCTCGGAGCCGAGCACGCAGCCTCGCGCGACCGCGGCCTGCGTCAGGCCGGACAGGCGGCCCAGCAGGCAAAGCTCCTTGCCGGCGAGCTGCGTGGCTTCCGCACGATTGCGAGCCCCGTCGCGTATCCGAGCTCGGCCGATCGGTTCCCGCAGCGCCTCGCCGGCCTCGCGGCCATGCTCGGCGCCGGTCTGCCGCTCCACTGTGTCGCGCTGACCGCGACCGGCCACTACGACACGCACGCGACCCAGGCGGACGATCTCCAGCAGGGCCTCCAGACGACGGCCGACTCGCTCCTCGCCTTTCAACGCGACCTCGAGGCGCGCGGCATCGCCGATCGCGTGCTCGTCCACGTCTGGTCGGAGTTCGGACGGCGCGCGCGGGAGAACGGCTCGCTCGGCACCGACCACGGCGCCGCTGGGATCGGCTTCCTGATCGGCTCGCGCGTACGCGGCCGCATGATCGGCGAGTTTCCGGGCATCGGCCCGGGCGGCCTCGACGAGCTCGGCAACCTGCGCCCGACCGTCGATTTCCGCGGCGTTTACTCGGCGCTGATCGAGCAGTGGCTCGGCGCCGACGCAGGTGGGATCATCCCCGGTGCCTCCGCGTTTCCTCGGCCGACACTGTTGAAGTGAAGCCCATCCTCGCAGCCGCGACCTTCGTGCTCGCACTGGCGGTGCCCGCTGTGGCGTCCACGCCCGCTCGCGTGCAGGTGGCCGCGCAGGAGTTCTCCTTCTCGCTCTCGCGCCAGTCGATCAAGGCAGGCCCGGCAATCGTGGAACTCGCCAACTTCGGCGAGGACGCGCACGACTTGCGGATGAAGCGCGTCGGCGGCACGCGGACGTACGCGATCGGCGTCGTCCAGCCTGGTGAGGTTGCCGACCTCGACGCCAGGCTCCTTCCTGGCAGGTTCCTGGTCTGGTGCTCGATCGCCGACCACCGAGCGCGCGGCATGCGGGCCGTCCTGACGGTCAAGAAATAGCCGCGGCGCCAGGCGACGGTGTCGCGTCGAGTAGTCATTCCAGCTCGATCAGGAGGGCTCCGCCGGCGACGCGCGCGCCCTCCTCGACGTGCACGGCCGTCACCGTCGCCTCGTAAGGCGCGACGATCGGGGTCTCCATCTTCATCGCCTCGAGCACGAGTAGTGGCTGACGCGCGCCGACCCGGTCGCCCGGTTGGACGAGCACGCGCAGAACGGTGCCCGGCATCGGGGCTGAGAGCGCGCTCTCGCCGCCGGCGGCAGCCTGCGCGTGCGCCGGGTCGTCGATGTCCGGCGGGGCCGCGACCGGGGCAGGCGGCAGATTCAGCCGCCAGGGCCCGCGCCAAGCCGGGTCGGCCAGCCGCGACGGAGGTTCCGAGAGCGGCGGGTGCTCGAGCAGGAAGGCGGTCGTCGTCTCGCCTGCGCGCAGTGCCGGATGAGCGACGAGCCAGCGTAGGAACGGCAGGTTCGTCGTAATCCCCTCGACCTCGGTCTCGGCGAGCGCGTCGGCGAGTCGGGCCAGCGCTTCGTCCCGCGTCCGCCCGTGTGCGATCAGCTTCGCGATCATCGGGTCGTACCCGAGTCCGACCTCGTCGCCCTCGGCGACACCGGCGTCGACTCGGATCCTCCTCGGCAGCCGCAGTCGAGTTACCGGGCCGGCCTGAGGGAGGAACGTACGCGGATCCTCGGCATAGAGGCGCACCTCGACCGCGTGCCCCTCCAAAGGCCAAACCGCGCCGCTGTAACGGCCTCCGTCTGCGATCCAGATCTGTTCTCCGACGATGTCGACTCCACTCACGAGCTCGGTCACCGGATGCTCGACCTGGATCCGGCCGTTCAGCTCGAGGAAGAAGAAGTCACGGCCCGCGAGCATGAACTCGGCAGTGCCGGCGCCGACGTAGCCGATCGCGCGCGCGAAGGCGACCGCGGCGTCGCTCATCGCGGCTCTCAGCGCCGGATCGAGGGCGGGGGAGGGCGATTCCTCGAGCACCTTCTGGTGGCGCCGCTGGATCGAGCACTCGCGTTCTCCCAGTGAGAGCACGGTGCCGTGGGTGTCGGCGAGGAGCTGGATCTCGACATGCCGTGGGCGCTCGACGTAGTGCTCGTAGAAGACGGTGCCGTCGCCGAACGCGGCCTCGGCCTCGCGGCTCGCAGCCGCGAGCGCCTCGTCCAGCTCGGCCGGATGACGGACGATCCGCATCCCGCGCCCGCCGCCTCCGGCCGCCGCCTTCACGAGCAGCGGAAAGCCGAGCTCGGCCGGCTCTCCGGTGCGAACGACCGGCACGCCGGCTTCCGTTGCCACCTTCTTTGCGGCCAGCTTGTCGCCGCCGAGCCGCAGCGCCTCCGCGGGCGGCCCGATCCAGACGAGGCCTGCGTCCGTCACTGCCTCGGCGAAGTCGGCGCTCTCGGAGAGGAAGCCGTAGCCGGGGTGGATCCCGTCGGCGCCGACCTTCAGCGCGGCCCGGATGTGCTCCTCCGCGGCGAGATAGCTCGCAATCTCGACGAGCTCGTCCGCCGAGCGCGCGTGCAGCGAGCCGCGGTCGTCGGGCGCCACCACCGCGACGGTCGCGATTCCGAGCTCGCGGCACGTCCGGAAGACGCGGATAGCGATCTCGCCGCGGTTGGCCACGAGGAGCTTCTGGATCGGCATCGCGTGGGGATCGTAGAGCGCTGGTAGCGTGGGCCGCCGGATGCGGCAATTCCTCTTGATCCTGGGGCTCGCGCTCGCGTGCGCTACGCCCGCGAGTGCCGGCACGGTCTTCGTGATCGACGGCCGTGGCTGGGGCCACGGGGTCGGGATGAGCCAGTACGGCGCCCGCGGCTACGCCGAGGCGGGCTGGCGGCATCCTCGGATCCTCGCCCATTACTACCGCGGAACCCAGCTCCACGTCGTGTCGGCGCGCCCGGTTCGCGTCCTGCTCGGCGAAGGGCTCGGAGTCGTCCGGATCTCGTCGACGAAGCCCTATCGAGTCATCGACGCGACGGGCAAAGCTCGAAAGCTGAAAGCAGGCGCCAGAACGCTCGCCTCCTCGCGAACGCTGCTGAAGGGCCTGAAGTCGCCGCTTCGCTTCGACCCCGGCGTGGTTCCCCTACAGCTCGATGGCGCCGGCTACCGCGGCTCGCTCGTCGTCCACCGCCAGGGGCGCGGCCTCGTCATCGTCAACGAACTGCCGCTCGATCGCTATCTCCGCGGTGTCGTGCCGTGGGAGATGCCGGAAGACTGGCATCCGGAGGCGCTCAAGGCGCAGGCGGTCGTCGCGCGCTCGTACGCGCTCGCAACGCTCAAGCCCGGCAAGCTCTTCGATCTCTACGCCGACACCCGCAGCCAGGTCTACGGCGGGATTCAAGCGGAGGAGGATTCGACGAACCGCGCGATCGGCGCGACCGCAGGCCGTGTTCTTCTCTGGCACAGCCGGGTCGCGACGACCTTCTACCACTCGACGTCCGGCGGGCGCACCGCCTCTGTTGCCGACGTCTGGCCGAAGGCGAGGGTGGTGCCGTATCTCGTCTCCGTCCCCGATCCGCACGACAACATCTCCAGGCACCACCGCTGGGGGCCGTTTCGGATGACGCCCGGCGACGTCGGGAAGCTGACGGGGACTCCCGGCGTCCGCGACGTGCTCGTGGCGCGGGCCGCCTCGGGACGTGTGACGGAGGTCACGATCAAGGTGGGGAGTGGGTCGAAGCGTATCGAGGGGCAGGACTTCAGGCGCAGCTTCGGGCTCCGCTCGACGTGGTTCATGGTGCGAGTGCTGAATCTCGATCCACCAGTCCGAAGCAGGCTCGTCAGCCAGGAGCTCGAGCTGACCGGCTTCGTGCGCGGACTGACGAAGGTACGGCTCGAGCAGCAGGTGAACGGCGGCACGTGGACGACCGTCAAGCGGATCCGGACGAGGCCGGACGGGCGTTTCACTGTGGCGGTGGCGCCGCTTCGGACGACGAGCTACCGGCTCGCGTCACCGGTAGTCGCGGGCGGCGCCGTCACCGTGCACCCGCGTTAGCCCCAGTTGGGCTTGCGGCGCTCGAGGAAAGCCTTCAGGCCCTCCTGGCCCTCGTCGCTCGTGCGGCGCTCGGCGATCCTGCGGGCGGTCTCGGCGCCGTCGGGGCAGTCGAGCACGAGGCGCTTCGCGTGGCGCGCGGCCCTGGGAGCGGCCGTTTGCAGCTCGGCGAGGATCGAGTCGACCGCGGCGTCGAGATCCGATGCGACCTCGTGGATGAGCCCTATCCGCAGCGCCGTTGCGGCGTCGAAGCGCTCGCCCGTGACGAAGTAGCGGCGCGAGGCACTCGGTCCGATCTTCGCGAGTGCGTACGGCGAGATCACGGCCGGGATGATCCCGAGCTTGACCTCGGAGAACGCGAAGACGGCGTTCGGCTCAGCCACCGCGATATCCGAGCAGGCGACGAGCCCGACGCCTCCGCCGAAGGCATGGCCCTGGACTCGTGCGAGCACCGGCGCCGGACAGCGGTCGATCGCATCGAGCATCCCGCGCAGCGCGTTTGCGTCGGCCATGTTCGCTTCGTAGTCGAGCTCGACCGACGCGCGCATCCATTCGACGTCCGCGCCCGCGCAGAAGCTGGGTCCCTCGCCGGCCAGCAACACCGCCCGTGACTTGCCCACGTCGACGAAGGCCTCCGAGAGCTCCGCGATCAGGTCGGCGTCGAAGGCGTTTCGTGTCTCCGGCCGCGCGAGCGTCAGCCGCAGTACGTCCCCGTCGCGTTCGATCCGGAGCGCGCTCACGTCGCGCAGCTTAGAGTCGCGGGATGCTGAAGGGAGCGCTTGCCGCGGCCGTGACGCCGCTCAGGAACGACGAGCTCGACGAGGAGGTCTTCGCGCCCTACGTCGACTTCCTCGTCGCCGGCGGGCTGGACGGGATCCTCGCTCTCGGGACGACGGGAGAGGGAATCCTGCTCCGCCCGGAGGAGCGCCGGCGCGTCGTCGAGCTCTACGTCGCCGCCTCCGCGGGGCGGCTGCAGGTGGCGGCGCACTGCGGCGCGCAGACGACCCGCGACACGGTTGCGCTCGCCTCGCACGCGGCCGAGACCGGCGCCGATGCGGTCGCCGTGATCGGGCCGCCCTATTTCCAGCTCGACGACCGCGCCTTGCTCGACCACTTCGTCGCGGCCGCGGCCGCGTGCGCGCCGACTCCTTTCTACGTGTACGAGTTCGAGCGCGCGAGTGGCTACGCGGTCCCGCTCGCGGTGCTCGGGGCGCTCCGCGATCGCGCGCCGAACCTCGCCGGTCTGAAGGTCTCCGACTCGCCGTTCGAGCGTTTCTCGCCCTACCTCGTCGAGGGGCTCGACGTCTTCGTCGGCCCGGAGGCCCTGATCGCGGAGGGGCTTGCCGCGGGCGCGGCCGGGGCTGTCTCCGCGCTCGGGTCGGCCTTTCCGGAGCGGATCGTCGCAGCAGTTCGCGAGCCGTCGATCGGCGCATCTGCTGCGCTCGGTGAGCTGCGCGCCGCGATCGAGCGCTTCCCGAGGCACGCTGCCTTGAAGTGCGTGCTCGGCGCCCGCGGAGTGCCGATCCACGAGGACGTGTGCGCGCCGCTGCGGAGATTGACGGATGGCGAGCGACAGGAACTGCTCGGTTGGCTCGAATCGTCGTAGCCGGAGCCGGAGCGATCGGCGCCTCGATCGCCTATCACCTCTCGCTCGCCGGCGCCGACGACGTGGTGCTCGCGGACGCGGGCGAGATCGCCGGCGGCGCGACGGGCAAGGCGATGGGCGGCGTGCGCCAGCAGTTCACGACCGAGGCGGAGGTGCGGCTCGCCCAGGAGAGCGTCAGGTTCTTCGCGGAGCTGGGCGCGCCGCTCTTCGAGCAGGTCGGCTATCTCTTCGTCGCCACGAGCGAGCAGGGTCTCGCCGAGCTGGAGGAGAGGCGCGCGATCCAGCGCGAGCTCGGCGTACCGGTCGAGCGCGTCGACCCTTCGTTCGTCGTCGGGCTGCGCGTGGACGACGTCCTCGGCGCCGTGATCTGCCGCGAGGACGGGATCGCAGATCCGGCGGGGGTGACGCGTGAGCTCGTCCGGCGGGCGGCCGCAGGCGGAGTGGAGGTGCGCGAGGTCACCGATGGGCTCGAGCTCGACGCCGACGTGCTTGTCGTCGCCTGCGGAGCCGCCTCAGCCGAGGTCGCCGCGGCCAGGGGTGTCGAGCTGCCGGTCCGGCCGCTCGTTCGTCAGCTCGCCGACGTCGGTCCCGTCTCCGGGCTTCCGGTGGATCTCCCGATGACGATCGAGGAGAACGGCTTCCATTTCCGACCCGTTGGCGAGGCTCTTCGCCTCGCGATGGGCGAGTCCGAACCACGCTGGGACGGCCCTGCCGAGGTGCGCGACGATCTCGTCGAGGACTGGCGCCGGCGCCTCGCGCATCGCTATCCGTCTGCGGCCGGAGCGCCGCTCGTCCGCGCTTGGGCGGGCTTCTACGACATGACGCCGGATGCTCATCCGATCATCGGCTCCGTCGGCGAGGGCGTCTACGCCGCCTGCGGCTTCTCCGGTCACGGCTTCATGCAGTCCCCCGCGGTCGGCTCCGCTGTGGCGGCGGAGTTGCTCGGCCAGGCGCCGCCGTTCGATCTCAGCCCGTATCGCCCCGACCGCTTCGCATCGGGCGTCGGCTTCCCCGAGACGCTCGTCCTCTAGTCGTCCGCCTCACATCCGGAAGATGCCGAACGTCGACTCGGGAATCGGAGCGTTCAGCGCCGCCGAGATCCCGAGCGCGAGCACTCGGCGGGTATCGCGCGGGTCGATGATCCCGTCGTCCCAGAGGCGCGCCGTCGAGTAATAGGGGCTGCCCTCGGCCTCGTACTTGGCGCGGATCTCGTCCGGATCTGTGTCGCCGACCATCGAGAGCACGATCGCCGCCTGCTCGCCGCCCATCACCGAGATCCGCGCGTTCGGCCACATCCAGAGCTGCCGCGGCCCGTAGGCGCGCCCGCACATCGCGTAGTTGCCCGCCCCGAACGAGCCGCCTGTGACGACGGTGAACTTCGGCACGTCCGCGCAAGCGACCGCCATCACGAGCTTGGCCCCGTCGCGCGCGATTCCGCCCTCCTCGTACTCCTTGCCGACCATGAAGCCGGTGATGTTCTGGAGGAAGACGAGCGGAACGCGACGCTTGCAGGCGAGCTCGATGAAGTGCGCGCCCTTCTGCGCCGACTCGGCGAAGAGGACGCCCTTGTTCGCGAGGATCCCGACGGGATAGCCCTCGATCCGCGCGAAGCCGCAGACGAGCGTCTCTCCGTACAGCGCCTTGAACTCGGCGAACCGCGAGCCGTCGACGAGGCGCGCGATCAGCTCGTGCACGTCCAGCTCGTGCTTGAAGTCCTCCGGGATCAACCCGTAGAGGTCGGCCGGGTCGAGCGCGGGCGGCTCGGGCGGCGCGATCTCCCACGGTGATGGCGGTGTACCCATGTGTAAATGCCGAACGATCTGGCGCGCGAGCGCGAGCGCGTGCTCGTCGGAGCTCGCGTAGTGGTCGGCGACCCCGGAACGGCGCGCATGCACGTCGGCGCCGCCGAGCTCCTCTGCCGTCACGTCCTGGCCGGTCGCGGCCTTCACGAGCGGCGGTCCCCCGATGAAGATCGTGCCCGTTCCCTTGACGATGATCGTCTCGTCGCACATGGCCGGCACGTAGGCGCCTCCGGCCGTGCACGAGCCCATCACCACCGCGATCTGCGGGATTCCGAGCGCCGACATCCGTGCCTGGTTGAAGAAGATCCGGCCGAAGTGCTCGCGATCGGGGAACACCTCGTCCTGCAGGGGGAGGAAGGCGCCGCCCGAATCGACGAGATAGATGCAGGGCAGCCGGTTCTGCTGCGCCACCTCCTGCGCGCGCAGGTGCTTCTTGACCGTCAGTGGGAAGTAGGTGCCCCCCTTGACGGTCGCGTCGTTGGCCACGATCACGCACTCCCGGCCCTCGACGACGCCGATCCCGGTGACGATCCCGGCCGACGGCGCCGCGCGGTCGTAATGCTCCCAGGCGGCGAGCGCGTTCAGCTCGAGGAACGCGGAGCCGGGGTCGACGAGCCGGTCGATCCGCTCGCGCGCTGGTAACTTGCCGCGAGAACGGTGCCGCTCGAGCGAGCGCTCGCCGCCGCCGCGTGCCACGAGCGCGCTCCGCTCGCGCAGCTCCGCGACGAGCGCCTCCATCCGCTCCGTGCGACCCGCGAAGGAATCGTCACGCTCGAGTGTCGAGGTGAGGAGAGCCACGGTCGGAGCGTATCGCTACGGTCCGCCGGTGTTCTGCCTCGTTCACGGACTCGGTGTCGGCCAGGCCTACTTCGAGCCGCTGGCACAGCTGCTCGAGGGCGCAGTGGTCCGTCCCGAGCTTCGCGAGCCGCAGCCGATTGCCGAGCTCGCCCGCAGGCTGGGCGCCTCACTCCCAGGCCCGGCCGTGCTCGTCGCGAACTCGATGGGTTGTCAGGTCGCTGCCGCGCTCGCGGCCGACCGGCCGGACCTCGTGGAGGCGCTCGTCCTCGTCGGTCCGACCGTCGACCCGGAGGCGCGGAGCGCCGTTCGGCACCTGCTCCGGCTTGCCGTCGACGGTTGGTACGAGCCACCGCGTCTGACGGCGACTGTCGTCCGCGACTACTTCGTCCATGGCCCGTCGGAGCTGATGCGGCAGGCGCGTTACGCACTAGAAGACCGGATCGAGGAGCGCCTTCCGCGGATCGAAGCGGCGACACTCGTCGTCCGCGGAGAGCACGATCCGCTCAGTTCCGCTCGTTGGTGCGGCGAGGTCACGGCGCTGCTCCCGAATGCGAGGCTCGTAACGATCGCGGGCGGCGGGCATGCCGTCCACTACTCGCAACCGCGCGAGCTCGTCGACGAGCTCAGCCGCTTTCTCGCAGGAACTCGAGCAGCTCCCGGCTGAACGCGGCCGGAGCGTCGACCATCGGCACGTGCCCAGCCTCCTCGAGCACCACCACTCGCCCGCAAGCGAGCGAGCGCGCCAGCTCCTCGCCGTGCCAGGCTGGAATCAGAACGTCACGTCGGCCCATGACCACGAGCGTGGGGGCCTCGACGCGCGGGAGGTCGATCCGCAGGTCGGCGCCCACGACCGCGAGCGCGGCTGTCCCGATCGTCAGCGGCCCGGAGCGGATCGAGTCGCGCGCGAGCAGGGCGAGCAGCCGCGGCCGAGACCGGAGCAGCTCGAGCGCGAGCGGCAGCGCGCTGCCGGCGGCGCCGCGGCCGGGAAACCCCGCGGGCGCGACGAGCACGAGTCTCCGCACGGTTTCCGGGTGCCGAGCGGCAAGCCGGGCGCAGAGCACGGCACCCAGCGAGTGCCCGACTAGATCGACGGGACCGAGCGCCGCGGCTCGTGCCCACGCGGCCAGCCAATCGAGCGCTCGGTCGAGCTGAAACGCGCGCACCTGCGGGAGACGGCCGAAGCCGGGGAGATCGAGGAGATGCACCGTGTGCTCTTCGGCGAGCGCAGCGAGCACGGGACGCCACCAGCGCCAGGAGCCGGCCAGCCCGTGAACGAGCACGAGCGGCGGTCCTTCGCCGGTGCTTCGCCAGCGGACACGCGCGTCGCGGACCACGACGGCTTCGGAGCGAAGTTGCATCCGTGGATCCTGCCTTCGGGGGGTCAAGAGGCGTCGGCGAGCCGTCGATAGATATGGCATGCGGCGAGACAACTACGTCCCCGTTCTGGCGGCGGGCGGGGCTCTGGCGATCTTCCCGCCGGCCGCACTCCATTTCTGGGGTGGTCAGAGGGTCGAGCTGTCGAGCGGATTTCACCTTCTGGGCGATCGGTGCGAGCGCTCTCGTCGCAACCGTCGCCGGTCTTGCGCTCGCCGTCGCCGGCAAGCGTCGCCACGATGCGCGACCCGCGCTCGTCGGCACCGCCTTCACGGTCATGGCGTCGCTCCTCGTCGTCCACGGCTCGCGAGCCCGGGCGTGATCGCCGGGATGAACGGCGCCGGCGCTCTCACCGGTGCGGCGACCATCCCCGTGGGCGGCGCCATCCTCGCTCTCGCCGCGTTTCCCGGCATTCGCAACCATCGCCAGGTCGACCGGATCCTCTGGCTCCAGGGAGCCCTGATGGTCGGTGTGATCGCGCTCGGCGTCCTCGCGCTCGCGTTCCCAGCGGTCGTGCCGGTGGTGCCGGAGCCGGGTAGCGCGGCCGCGCTCGCGGTTCTCGTCGCCGGCTTCGCGTTCTACGGCCTGATCGGCCTGCGCGCTTGGCGGACAGTCCGTCTGGCGCGCCGGGCGGCAGACGTGCTCGTGCTCGTCGGGATAGCCTGGCTTGCGGCCGCGCTCGTGCCGGCGCTCACCCAGGACTATCACGCCCTCGGCTGGTGGGTCGGCCATGGTCTCGAGGTCGCCGGGATCCTGCTCGTGGCAGCGCCCGTCGCGCTCGACCTGCTCCGCGCGGCACCGTCGCGCCCGCTTGCCGGCGACCTTCGCGGCGCCGAGCTCGTCGCGGGCGAGGAGTCGTTTCTCGGCTCGCAGGTCGGCTCGCTGACCCGCCTCCTGGCCAAGAAGGACGCGTATACGGAAGGACACACGCGCAGCGTCGCCCTGCTCGCCGTCCGTGTCGGTGAGGAGCTCGGGATTCCGGCCGCCCGCCTGCGCGAGCTCGCGATCGGCGGTCTGCTCCACGACATCGGCAAGCTCTCGGTCCCGGACGAGATCCTGAGCGAGCCCGGCTCGCTGGACGATCGTGAATTCGAGATCGTCCGGCGGCACCCCGTCTGGGGCGACGCGCTGCTGGGAGAGCTCGGCTTCTCGCGGCGCATCCGCGGGCTCGTCCGCGACCATCACGAGCGGCTCGACGGCGCCGGCTACCCGCACGGCGCGTCCGCCGTCGATCTCCCTCTGGAGACGCGTGTCCTCACCGTCTGCGACGTCTACGACGCGCTCTGCTCGCGCCGCGTCTACCGGGAGGCGTGGGATCACCACCGGGCGCTGGCGCTCCTGCGCAGCGAGGCCGGAGCCGCGTTCGACGCTCGTTGCGTCCAGGCGCTCGAGCGTGTGCTCGCGCGCAAGGGCGCGTCAGTCGCGATCGCGTCTGAGCGCACGCGTACGCCGGCTCCGCACCGCGCTCACGACACGCGACCGGTCCTCATCGACACGAGTCTTTCACCACTCCGACGAGCGAGCCGGTTTCTCACCGTCGGCCGAGGGTAGTTCCAGTTGATAACCGGCGTTGCCGCAGGTACTAGCGGCCGGCGCTCGAGACCGAGGAGGCAATTGTGGAAACGAAGCACGACGACGAGCGCGATCCGATAGGCGAGACGACCGACGAAGACGATGGCGATCCCAAGCCCCTCGATCCTGAGGACGCGGACAAGGCTGGGTTCTTCGGCGGCAGCGGCGGTCCGGCCGCGACCATCTACGGCGAGGACGACGACGCGGACGAGCACGGAGAACGGCTCACGCACGGGCCGGAGGAAAGTCTCTGAGGCCTGATCACGAAGGTCGGCGCGCCCACCGGAGCGCGCCGACCTCGGCGGCTAGCGTTCGTCTTCGACCCAGGCCCGCGTGAGAGCCCGTCGCGGTAAGGTGCTTGCGCTCATCCTCGCGGGTGGCGAGGGTGGGCGGCTCGGGGCGCTTACGGAGGGCCGCGCGAAACCCGTTCTCCCCTTCGGCGGTGTCTACCGCCTGATCGACTTCCCGCTCTCGCACTGCCACCACAGCCGGGTCTCCGACGTCTGGGTGATTCAGCAGTACGAGGCGCACACGGTCTCGGAGCATCTCGCCAACGGGCGGCCCTGGGATCTCGACCGGACGTGGGGCGGACTACGCATCGTGCATCCGACTACCGGAGGCGAGGGGAGCGGGAGCGGGTTCTACGAGGGGAACGCCGACGCGATCAATCGCAACCGGGAGGCGATCGAGAGCTTCGACCCCGAGCTCGTGCTCGCCCTCAGCGCGGACGCCGTCTACCGGCTCGACTACGCGGAGGTGATCGACCGTCATCGCGAGCGGGGTGCCGAGGCTACCGCGGTGACGACGGTGAAGTCGGCTGAGGAGGCCTCACGGCTCGGCACCGTAATCGTCGACAGCTCCGGGCTCGTAACGGAGTTCGAGTACAAGCCGGAGACGCCGCGGAGCGACATAGTCACCACCGAGGTGTTCGTCTACGACGCGAAGGTTCTTCTCGACACGCTTGCCGAGCTAGAGGACGAGGGCGAGGAGATCTCCGATTTCGGGCATGCGCTCCTGCCTCGTCTGGTCGAGCGCGGCAAGACCTGGGGAGACGACCTCGGCGGTTACTGGCGAGACGTGGGCACCCTCGAGAGCTACTGGCAGGCACACATGGACCTGCTCGAGCCCGAGCCGGAGCTCCGACTCGACGACGCGGAGTGGCCGATCCTCACTCGCGCCAGCCAACGCCCGCCGGCCCGCATCGAAACGCCGGCCAGGATCGAAACCAGCCTGATCTCGCCCGGCTGCAGGGTGCGGGGCCGGGTGGTGCGCTCCGTCCTCGGGCCGGGCGTGATCGTGGAGGAGGGGATCGAGATCGTCGACTCGGTCGTGCTCGGCAGCTCGCGCGTCGCCGCCAACATCCGGCGAGCGATCGTCGACGAGGGCGTCGACGTGCTTCAGGAGTCTGTGGGAGAAGAAGAGCCGGCCGTCGTCGCCTGATTGATCGTACGGCGCCGGGTCTGGCACCGCCCTCCGCGAGTCGAGCCCTGAAGATGTAAGCGTTTCTGGGAACCGCGCAAGTCCTGTCGGCTGCTGCATCTACCAAGTCAGAGGACGGCGGCGGAAATAGGGCCGGCGGCGGCTCCTTGGGGGAGAACGACGCCGTCCTCTGATCCTTTTCGCTCTCGTCGACCAAAAGTTGGGCGCGCCCCCGAGGAGTGCGGCCTCCCCGAAACAACCGATCATCGACCCGCGAGCCCCCAGGGGAGAGACAGCTCGGGGCGGCACGGTCGTTGGGGCGCGCCCGTAGAGCACTTCGACTGCACCCATCCAGCCCCTTCCTACGGCCGGAGTCACCCTTTCGGGGGATGAGGGGAACCGAGCCGCCGTCGTACCGTGGGCGTGACGGTCGGCGCTGGCATGCGGCAGGCGCCGGCCGCTCTCCCCCGAGTGCACCAACGTCGCTAGCGTGAGCGGGGGTCGAGCTTCTCGACGAACTCGCCCGCTTCGCCGTGCTTGCGCACGAGCCAGTACGACTCGCTCTGGGACACCAGGTTCTCGACCTCGGGCGTGTAGTGGAGCGGTAGAACGACGAACTGCTTCGGGTCTGCTCGGATGGCCTCGTACTGGGCGGGCGAAAGCGTGACGCGGAAGGTGCAGTCGACGTTGGCGCATTCACAGAAGTAGTCGTAGGTTCCAGCGCCGTGCTCGGCCGCGTCCTGGACACGTTCGTTGACTTCGCGGAACAGTGCCTCGTTCTCTGCCAGTCGCCGTTGACGTGCGTCCATAGCCCAACCCTACCCCGGCCTTCCCGGAGGCAGTTGTTTCTTGCTCATGGCGGCGGTTCCGCCGTCGGCCATCCTGCGCGAACGCTTCCTCGAGCACACGCGCAGGGGGTAACACGGCCTCGTCTCGGCCGCACCGACGCGTGGCCTGTTGAACAGATTCCCGCTCAACCATGCGGGTTCCGCTCAATCAAGCCGACAGGGGCGACAGGGCTCGAACCTGCGACCTACGGTTTTGGAGACCGCCGCTCTACCAACTGAGCTACGCCCCTCTGTCGGGGTGAATTGTAGTCCGCGTTCTCCGGGGCGGCGAGTAGGCTGGCGCGGGTGCAACAGCGCCAAGCGCTCGGGTTCCTCTTTCTCTTCCTCGCCGCCTGCTTCCTCGGGATCGCAGTCGCCGCCGCCCGGGCCGCGTCGGATACGCCCGGCGTCTGGGTGATCGCTCTTGCTGCGGCGGCGCTGGGAACCTGGCTCGGCTCGATGGCGTGGCGCAGCTTGCGTCGCCGCTAGAAGAAATCGTGCGCCCACGACGTATTCTCTCCTCGTGGCGAAAACCGAGGACACGGGCTCGCTCTGGCAGGAGTACCGGCGTACGCGCAACCGCGGTGTGCGCGACCGGCTGATCCTCACGTACGCGCCGCTTGTCAAGTTCGTCGCCGGCCGGCTCGGCAGCGGCCTGCCCGCACATGTGGACGAGGGCGATCTCGTCTCGTACGGGCTGCTCGGTCTGATTGGCGCGATCGAGCGTTACGACCCGGATCGCGAGATCAAGTTCGAGACGTACGCGATCACGCGGATCAAGGGCGCGATCATCGACGAGCTGCGCGCGCTCGACTGGGTACCTCGCTCGGTGCGAGCGCGCGCGCGCGACATCGAGCGCGCGATCGCGGAGCTCGAGAAGAAGCTCCATCGCGCCCCGACCGACGAGGAGATCTCCGCCAAGCTCGGCCTCACGCAGGAGGAGCTCGACAGCAGCCTCACGGAGATCTCGCGCTCGTCGATTGCCGCGCTCGACGAGCTCTGGACGTCCTCGGACGGCGGCGACCAGATCGCGCTCCTCGACACGATCGAGGACACAGTCGGCCCCGAGCCGCAGACGGCGCTCGCACAGACCGAGATGCGCGAGGCGCTTGGCGAGTCGATCGCACGCCTCCCCGAGCGCGAGAAACTCGTCGTCACGCTCTACTACTACGAGGAGCTCACCCTGCGCGAGATCGGCGAGGTGCTCGGCGTCACCGAGTCGCGGGTCTCGCAGCTCCACACGAAGGCGATCCTGCGCCTGAAGTCCCGCCTCGGCGGCGCCGCGCGCGTGCCGCTGAGCTCCTAGCGCCGCACGTCCCGCGGAAGAGAGAGCGGGCTGGGGTCGGAGGGGCGCCGAGCTGAGGAGTTTAGGATGGGGCTTCCCGTAAGCCAGCCGAGGAGGATTTCCCACGCATGCCCGCTCTCGAGCCCGGAAAGCTCCGCAACGTCGCCGTTGTCGGTCATCGCGGTACCGGCAAGACGTCTCTCGTCGAGGCGCTCCTCTTCCAGGCGGGCGAGCTGAACCGCCTGGGCACGATCGACGCCGGCTCGACTGTCGGCGACTGGGACGACGACGAGCAGAGGCGGAAGATGTCAATCTCGCTCTCGCTCACCCATCTCGACTGGCACGGGCGCAAGCTGAACCTGATCGACGTGCCCGGAGATCCGAGCTTCCAGGGCGAGGCACGCTGCTCGCTGCGCGTCGTGGAGGGGGCGCTCTTCGTGCTGAGCGGCGTGATGGGCGTCGAGGTGGGAACGACCCGCGTCTGGAAGCGCGCAGAGGAGCTCGGGCTCTCACGCGTGCTCTTCGTCAACATGCTCGATCGCGAGCGCGCCGACTTCTTCCGCACCCTCGGCCAGCTCCAGAGCCAGCTCTCGGAGCGCTGTGTCGCCGTCCAGCTACCGATCGGCAGCGAGCACGAGCTGACGGGCATCGTCGACGTCCTCCACATGTGCGCCTACACGAGCCCGGACGGCGGGATGGAGCCCCCAGGCAAGGAAGCAGAGCCAGGCCCGATTCCGGATGACCTGGCCGCACTCGTCCAGGAGTACCGCGAGAAGCTGCTCGACGAGGTGGTGCAGACCGACGAGGCGCTGATGGAGCGCTACCTGGACGGGCAGGAGCTCGGCCTCGAGGAGGTGGCTCATGCGCTCAAGGACGCGGTTACGCGTGGTCTCGTCTTCCCGGTGGCGTGCGGCGTCGCCACGAAGAATCTCGGTACGCATGCGCTGCTCGACCTGATCGTCGAGGGAATCCCCTCACCGGCGAAGATGGGCTCGATCACGCACATCGAGGGTGCCGAGACCGCGGCTTTCGTCTTCAAGACGATCGCCGATCCGTTCGCCGGCCGGATCAACCTCTTCCGCGTCCTCCAGGGCTCGGTCCGGCCGGACCAGACGCTTGTCGACGCCCGCACGCACGCGAAGGAGAGGATGGGGTCACTGCTTTTCCAGCAAGGCAAGGAGCACATCCCCGCCGAGGAGTTCGGGCCAGGCGACATCGGAGCGGTCGCGAAGCTGAAGGAGGTGCAGACAGGCGATCTGCTGCTCGACCGCGAGACTGCCACCGACGTCCCCGAGATCGGATTCCCCGAGCCTGTGATGAGCTTCGCGGTGACGCCACTGATCAAGGGGGAGGAGGAAAAGGTGGCAGGCGCGATCCGCCGGCTCGCCGAGGAGGATCCGACCCTGCGCCTGCGCCGCGACCAGCAGACGGGGGAGGAGATCCTCTCCGGGATGAGCCAGATGCACGTCGAGGTCGCGCTCGAGCGCGCGAAGCGGCGGTTCGGGGTCGACGTCGAGCTGCACCCGCCGCGCGTCCCCTATCTCGAGACGATCCGCAAGGAGTCGCGCTCGCACGCCCGCTACAAGAAGCAGACAGGTGGTCGCGGCCAGTTCGGCGACTGCACGATCGTGCTCGAGCCGATCGAAGGCAACGTCGGCTACGAGTTCGTGGACAAGATCGTCGGCGGCGTGATTCCCCAGAGCTTCCGGCCGGCGGTCGACAAGGGGATCCAGGAGGCGATGCATCACGGCGAGCTGGCCGGCGCCCCGGTGCAGGGGGTACGCGTCCTCCTCGTCGACGGCTCCTACCACAACGTCGACTCGTCCGAGATGGCGTTCAAGATCGCCGGCTCGATGGCATTCAAGGAGGCGTACTCCAAGGCCGAGCCGGTGCTGCTCGAGCCGATCATGGAGCTCGAGGTGACCGTTCCCGACGAGGCTGTGGGCGCCGTCAACGGAGACCTCAACTCGCGCCGCGGGCGCCTGCACGGAATGGAGCCGGCAGCCGGGATGACCACGATCAACGCCGAAGTGCCGATGTCCGAGGTCCTCACCTACGCGCAGTCGCTCACCTCGCTTACCGGCGGCCGCGGGGACTATTCGATGCACTTCCTGCGCTACGAGGAGGTGCCCGCACACGTCGCTCAGAAGGTGATCGAGGTCACGAAACGAGAGCGGGAGACAGCCGCGGCGCATTAGCTCCGTACCTGTGGATAACTCCGGCCGTTTGCTACGGTCGGACGCATGCGCGCCACGCGATCAGCGACGCGGACGTGCTCGATCTGCGAGCGCACACTGCTCATGGGCGAGCACGCCGTCCGCTATTCGCCCGGAGGTGGCGAGTACGTCGATGTCTGCCCGCTCTGTCAGGACGTCGCGCTTGAGCACGGTTGGGTACGCGAGGGCAGCCCGACGACGCCGACGGTGCCGCGCGATCTCCGCCGGCGCAAGCTGCCGTGGCCGAGTCTTTTCGGCGCCCATCGCGCCGCGGAGGCCCCGGTTGCGGCCGAGCCGATCCTGCGGCGCCTCTCCGATCTCGAGCTCGACCTCGTCGAGGCGGCCGACCTCTTCAACGCGAGCCCCTACCGCCGCACCGTCGCCGGGATCGCCAAGAGCCTCGGGCCGCCCAAGGCCTCGATCGTGCCGCTCTCGGGCGTCAGCGGCGAGATGATCGTCTCGGTGGCCTGGGAGATCTCCTGGTACCAGTATCGCGTCAGCCCCGAGTCCGCCCAGCCGGTGCGGCTCGCCGAGCGTGGACACGAGCTCGGCGAGCTCGAGGGGAGCTTCCAGAGCTGGAACGCGAGCTTGGCCGACGACGGCCGGCTCATGCCCGATATCGCGCGAGTCTGACGTCCCGTCGGCCGCCTACACTACGAGCAGGATGATCTACTGCGTGATCCCGCTCGAGCTCGAGGCCGAGCTCTACGACAAGCTCGTCGCGTACTACCGGGACAACCCGAACGTGACGGTGATCATGGATCGTCGGGAGGGCGACGATCGCCGCAACGGCCGCGATTTCGGCGGCAAACGCGAGCTGCGCGATCGCCGCCGCGCGCGGATCCCGGGAACATTTCCGGACACTCCAGGCCCTGAGTAGACTGGCCGCCGATGGCGGTCACGAGCGCGAAGGAGTTCAAGAATTTCATCGGCGGCGAGTGGGTCGCCTCGGTTTCGGGCGAGACGTTCGAGTCGCATGTGCCCGCGACTGGCGAGGCGCTCGGTAGCTTCCCTCGCTCCGGCGCCGAAGACGTCGACCGCGCTGTCGCCGCCGCGAAGGAGGCGTTCGAGGAGTGGCGGCTCGTGCCGGCCCCCGAGCGCGGCCAGATTCTGCTCCGCTTCGCGCGCCTGCTCGAGGACGAGAAGCAGGAGTTGACCGAGCTGATGAGCCGCGAGATGGGGAAGGTGCTCGCGGAGGCCGGCGGCGATGTCCAGGAAGCGATCGACATGTCGGTCTACATGGCCGGCGAAGGGCGGCGCATGTTCGGCCACACGACGCCCTCCGAGCTTCGCGACAAGTTCCAGATGTCCGTGCGGATGCCGGTCGGTGTCGTCGGTGCGATCACTCCCTGGAACTTCCCGATCGCGATCCCCGCCTGGAAGCTCGCGCCCGCGCTCGTCTGCGGCAACACGGTCGTCCTGAAGCCCGCGGAGGACACGCCTCTGCTCGCCGAGCGCTTCATCGAGTTGCTCTCCGAGTCCGGCCTGCCGGACGGGGTCGTCAACCTCGTCCACGGCTACGGCGAGGAGGCGGGCGACCGGCTCGTCCGCCACCCGGACGTCCCGATCATCACCTTCACGGGCTCGCGCGAGACCGGCGTGCTCGTGACGAAGAACGCCGCCGACAACCTCAAGCACGTCCATCTCGAGCTCGGCGGGAAGAACGGGATCATCGTGATGGACGACGCCGATCTCGAGCTGTCCGTCGAGGGGATCGTCTGGTCGGCATTCGGCACCTCCGGCCAGCGCTGCACCGCCGCGAGCCGCGTGATCGCGCACGAGGCGATCTACGACGAGCTCCAGAAGCGGCTCGTCGCGCGCGCAGAGAAGATGCGGATCGGCCCGGGCTGGGATCCGGAGACCGACCTGGGCCCGGTGATCAACCAGGACGCGCTCGACAAGATCCACTCCTACACCGGGATCGGCTCCGACGAGGGCGCGAAGCTCCTGACCGGCGGCGAGGTCGCGTCCGAGGGCGACCTCGGCAGGGGCTTCTACTACCGGCCGACGATCTTCTCGGAGGTCGAGCCGCAGATGCGGATCGCACAGGAGGAGATCTTCGGGCCGACGACCGCGCTGATCCGCGTCAAGTCCTTCGACGAGGCGATCCGCGTCACGAACGGGATCCGCTACGGCCTCTCGTCCTCGATCTTCACGCGCGACGTGAACAAGGCGTTCCGCGCGATGCGCGACCTCGCGACCGGAATCACGTACATCAACGCCGGCACGACCGGCGCCGAGGTGCACCTGCCGTTCGGCGGCACGAAGGACACCGGGAACGGCCACCGCGAGGCCGGCCAGGCCGCGCTCGACGTCTTCACGGAGTGGAAGTCGATCTACGTCGACTACTCCGGCAGGCTCCAGCGCGCCCAGATCGACAACGTCGAGTAGTGCACGACGCGGTCAACCTGGCCGAGAAGCTGGCGAGCTTCGACGAGGTCTTCTCGCCGAGGATCGTGGGCCGCTACAACGGGAACAAGCTCCAGGTTGCGAAGGTGCGGGGCGAGTTCGTCTGGCACTCCCACCCGGACACGGACGACTTCTTTCTCGTTCTGAGCGGCCGGCTGACGATCCAGCTTCGTGACCGCGAGGTCGAGCTCGGCCCGGGAGAGGTCTTCGTTGTCCCGAGCGGCGTCGAGCACCGTCCCCGCTCCGACGAGGGCGCCGAGATCCTGCTCATCGAGCCGCTCGGGACACCGAACACCGGGGACTCGGATATCGAGGCCGCGCCCGAGGTCGAGGCCTGAGAGCAAGTGTTGTTTCAACACAAAGTTCTCGCGGCCATCGATTCGGCTCCGTGCAGCGAACTCGCGACCGTGCTCCCGGCCGAGAGCTTGTGTTGAAACAACACAAGCTCTTTCGCAGCGGCCCACGATGAGGGTACGGCTCTTCACCGACGGCGGAGCGCGCGGAAACCCCGGCCCTGCCGCCTACGGGTACGTCCTCGAGGCAGAGGACGGCACGGTGCTCGCCGCGCACGGGGAGTCGATCGGGATCGCGACGAACAACGTCGCCGAATACAGCGCCCTGATCGCGGGACTCGAGCAGGCGCGGGAGCTGGGACTCGGCGAGATCGAGGTCGTCTCCGACTCGGAGCTGATGGTCAAGCAGATGCGTGGGGAGTACAAGGTGAAGAACGAGGCCCTGCGCGAGCTTTCGTTGCGCGCCGCGCGGCTGGCCGGGAAGGTCGGCAAGGTCCGCTACACGGCCGTCCGACGCGAGCACAACAAGCTCGCCGACCAACTCGTCAACGACGCGCTGGACGCTCTCGCCTAGCTGCTCAGAGCTGGCCTAGTGCTCAGAGCTGGGTCGTGCCGGAGATGTGGTGGAGTTCGACGTCGAGCCCGAGCGGGCTCAGGTGCACGGCGGTGGCGATCCCGTCCTCCTCGTCAAGCGTCAACCAGAGTCCTTGCTCGAACTCTTGGATCGTCTCGAGCTGATCGAGTCGGAAGCTCAGCGAGCAGGTGTGGTCGCCGCCGACGAAGAGGAGCCGCACCTCGACGTTGCCCGAGCGGCCAAAATCGTGCCCCTGCCTGAACACGATCTCCCAGTGCTCCTTGCCCGCCGCCCACTCTTCGAGTTGATCGACAAAGAGTGCGAGCTCTTCGGCGATCTCGACCTCGACGGCAGCGTCGGCGCGCTCGCCTGGAGTCTCACGGGGCTGGACGCGGAGGCTCGCCACACGACTCGGGTACCCGGACCTGCCCGGGTCAAACCCAGGAACCCGCCGCTATACTGCGCCCCGCGCGGATGTAGCTCAGTTGGCTAGAGCGTCTGCTTGCCATGCAGAAGGTCGTGGGTTCGAGTCCCATCATCCGCTCTGATGAAACCGCCGCAAATCGGCGGTTTCGTGTTTTCTAGGCTGTTACCAGAGTCGGAGTTCATGGTACGTGGATGGTACGGCGGAATTTTTCAGGTCCGGCGAAACCTGCGATTCCAGCGCGATTGCCGCCTGCCGGCCGGCGCCCTTGTAGAGGTGTCCGTAGCGTCTGAGGACGAGCGTGCCGCCGTCCGAGTGGCCCATCCGATCGGCGATCACCTTGACGTGACAGCCGGCGGCGATCATCAGCGACGCACCCGTGTGCCGTAGGTCGTGGAAGGTGAGCTCGGGCATACCGGCGTGGCGGGCGGCCGGCTTGAAGACGCGCGACATGAAGTTGTCGCCGTCGAAAGCCGCGCCGGCTGGAGCGGGGAAGAGGTAGCGCTCGGGGGTCGGCGTCCGGGCGAGCTGCTGCTCGCGCACGAGGTTAACGGCGACTGGGCCGATGTCGACTGTTCGCCGTCCGGCACGCGTCTTGGTCTGGACGCGCTCGCCCTCCTGGCGCTGCGAGAACGCAGCGATCGAACCGCTCGAGAGATCGACGTCGATGTCGCGAAGACCGAGGATCTCGCCGCGGCGAAGCATCGTCAGGACTGCGAGTGGGACGATCCGGGAGACGTACTCGGGCATCCAGGACTGGAGCTCGAGCACCTCGTCCCAGGTGAGGAAGCGCGGCTCGCGCTCCTCCGCGCGCGCGATGCGAATGCCGTAGACGGTTCGGTCGACCTGCTGGCCGCGCTCCTCGCTTGCCTTGAGGATCCGTCGGAGCAGCGTCAGCGTCATCTCCGCTCGGCGCGGCGCGTGGGTCGCGACGCTCGCGAGCAGATCTTCGACGACCGGCCGGCGGATCCGCTCGACAGCGAGGTCGTTGAGTGGCGCCAGGTAGCGGAGGCAGTCCTCGGCGACCCGGATCGTCTTCGGGCGCGGGCGCACACGGCCAGCGGCGCCGATCACGAACCGCTCGAGCCACGCCTGCGCGACATCGCCGAACCTCTCCGGTGGCGCCTGGTAGAGGAGACCGGCCTGGTGGCGGCGCTCGATGTCGAGCCTGAACGCCTGCGCGTCCTTGTGGAGCGAGAACGTCTGGGAGCGGTTGTGCCCGGCCGGGTCCCTGTAGCGCACCGAGTAGCGGCGTTCGCCGCCAGCGGTTCGGTAGGTGCGGATCGACGCCATCGCCTTTCCTCCTCAGGCAGCTCCGCGGGCTTCGACGGGTACGCCGTCGCGGCGCCCCTCGAGCCACCGCGCGACCTCGTCGTGGTCGAACAGCCGCCGACCTTGAACCTTGTACGAGGGGAGCTCGCCGTGAGCGGCGAGCCGGTAGACCTTCTCGGGCTGGCAGCGCAGGATCGCTGCGAGCTCGTCGGCGGTGAGGAAGGTCGGCAGAGTCGTCATCGTCGCTGTTGGATCTCCTAAGAGACGGAATAAGGCATTGTAGCAAATACGAGCCCTGAACGTTGACAGTGTGCAACGCAGTAGACTCTCGCGCATGCGAGGCGGCGATCTGATCCGGGAGGCGAGACTGCGTGCAGGACTAACACAGTACGAGCTAGCAGAGCGAAGCGGACGCGAGCGCTCCGTGATCGCCCGCTGGGAGCAAGGAGCGGTGTCGCCCAGCGTCGACAATTTCCTCGATATCATCCATGCCTGCGGCTTCGAGCTCCCGCTCGAGCTCGTCGCCCGCGACGAAGCCGCGGTGGCACGACTGCGTAAGAACGTCCTGCTCTCGCCCGAGCGACGGGTGCAACGGATTCTGCAGACGCGCGCAAAGCAAGCGGGATAGCCGCATGGTCGAGCCAGCACCGTTCGATCCGTACACGGTCCTCGCCGCACTCGAGCGCAGGCGCGTCAGCTACATCGTGGTCGGCTCGTTCGCCCGCGTCGTCCGCGGCGCCGAAGAGCTCCCGGACGGGATCGACCTTGTCCCCGCTAGCCGCATCGAGAACCTGCGCCGCCTCGAGGGAGCGCTGATCGATCTCGGAGCCGAGCGCGCCGACGGCGAGTCACTCGCGCTCGACGAGGCCACGCTGGGGCGAGACGTGATCGTCGAGCTGACGAGCCCACAGGGCGAGCTCAAGGTCGTGTCCCAGCCGGCGGGCACCCGCGGCTACGACGACCTACGACGTGCCGCCACCCGCGAGTACCTGGGCCGAGGCCTCCGCCCATCGATCGCCTCCACGGGCGACCTCGCCCGCATGCTCGGCGCGCTGAGCCGCGAGCAAGATGTCTCCAAGCTCCACGCGCTCCGCCGGGTTGCAGAACTCGAGCGCAGCCTGGGGCATGAGCTCACGCTCTGAACGGAACGAGAAATTGGCAGCGACTGCGGCCGACCCTCGGGCGTCAGCACTGCGACCTCGTCCGCGTGCTCCGCCCCATGGCGCGGTCACGCTGCGTGGCGTCGTGGAACTTCGGACTTTGATGCGCTTACGTGGCGATGAAGCGGAGGAGGTTCTCACTCGTGGTGTCTACAGTTATCTCCATGCCGGTCGATCAGGCTCTTCTAGACGATGCGATGGCCGCCCTCGACGTGACCGACGTGCGGGAGTTGCGGCCTGGTGGGCAGAAGACTGTTCGGCTCGTCGAGCGGGCCGGTGCGGAGTTGGTTATGAAGGTGATTGCTCTGGAGTCGGGAGCCCCTGATGCCCTGAGGCGCGCCCAGCGGGAGGTTGAGCTGCTGCAACAGATCAACAACAACCATGTCGTCAAAGTTGCCTCGGATCTCGTCGAGCTTGACGATCCACTTCGGGGCGTCGCGTGGTTGGAGGAATATCTGGACGGCGACGACTTGAGCGACCACCTCGGCCCACAATGGGAGTGGGATGCAACCAAAGGCATGGCACTCGAGATCGCGGATGGCTTGGGCGCCCTCCATGTGGTGAAGGTCGTTCATCGAGATCTCAGTCCCAACAACATCCGCCGGACCGCTGATGGGCGATATGTAGTGATGGATCCCGGCTTCGCCCGCCACACGTTGCGTAGCGGGCTCACGGTCGGTGGACACCCGGGAACGCCCGGCTTCCTGAGCCCGGAGCATCTTCAATCGTTTTCGGGTGCGCCGATACCAGCTTCCGATGTCTTTGGTGTCGGCATCCTTGCGTTTGTTGCGTTGACCGGACAGCAACCGATCCCGTACACCGGCGATGTGTCTGACTATCTCGCTCGGCTCTGGCGCGTCGAGGCCACCGACATCGAGACACTTCGAGGCGATCTCTCGTCCGAGTGCATAGCGCTTGTACGCCGGATGTTGCATCCTCAGCCGGCGCGACGACCCCGAAATGGCGCTCGGCTAATCGAAGCTCTGGAGGCAATCGCGTGACCCTGGTCATCGAAGACACGGCACGTAACAACCTCGCGTCTTGGGCGATTGAAGCCGTTCAGGCCGCGACTGCGACCGGGGCCGTCCTGTCTCCGTTCTCGACGCCCCGCGTGTCCAACAACTACAAGCAGTCAGCGCAGCAGACAGTCCAGCGCCTTCAAGGCGAAGGTGTCGTCGTTTGGTTCGACGCCGAGACCCATGCACTCCAGATGCCCTCTGTGGGCGACTTCCGGTACTACGACGGGTGGCCTCTGTGGAGCGGTCAGCGGGGCACCCTCGCGGACACCGGCGACATGCGCGACCATGTCGAGCGCGTTTTCGCCGAACAAGATCGACTCGGCGTACCGCACCTCGGACCGACCAGCCTTCTCCACTCGCCGCAGAGCGCGGCGAGTCAGCTCGCTCTCGACTTGGCGCAGGTTGCAAATGAGCTCGACCCAAATGCGCGGCTTGCAATAGCGGGGGATTCGGCGTTTTGGGCGAGTGGGACGAACCTAGACGCGCACGTCGGAGCGGTCGCCCAACTGGAACCGCCTGGATGGTCGCTGAGCGTTGTCCGATCGTTCACGGTCCTGGCTGTTCCGGCGATGGCGGAGGAGGTGCACGGACTGTGCCGCACTGCGCGCGCCCTCTCCGAGGACTCCGAGGTGCATATCTCGCACGGAGACCTGGCTGGCCTACCCGCCATCGCCGCAGGCGCCACGACGCTGGGGACTGGATGGGATCCGCGGCAGCGCGTGTCGGCATACGCCTCGTATGAGGCGAGGAGCACTGGTGGAGACGGAGGACAATGGTTCCAGCAGACGACACTGGAAGGTCTGCTGTCCCTGTTGGTGCGCAGCGAAGCAACGCTCTTGTATCAACAGGATCAGAGTCTGGCGAGCAGGTTGCTCCCGGGTACCGTGCCACCAGGAGCGAAGGAGGCATTTTTCCACCACGCTGATGTGCTCGCGCGGGTTGTCTCGGGCCTGAGATCAAATGACGCGCAGGGGGCTTACGTCGATCTGCATGATCGGTACGACGCGGCGCGCAATGACTGGGCTGCCGTCGCAAATCTCATCGGGGTCACTTCACGCGCCAGCAACTGGCTTTCAGGGCCCTCTGACGGGCTTGACCGTTACGGTCAAACCGAGGGTCTCTAGGAGTCGAATGCAGCTATCGCGTGCTCAGATCCCCAGAGCCGCTGCGCAGTTGACCGCTGCGAGATTCGGGGGCGTCGAACCCACGTGCCGTCGATCATGAGCCCGCCTCGATCTGCGGAGACCGCCTCGACCACACCGGGTAGCGACCCGGAGCCAAGCGTCGGCATCACGATGACGTAGCTGTCACACCAGACGCTGTACGTGCGTGCTTGACGAACCGCTCTCCGCCAGTCTCTGACCTTCGCCTCAACGGCGTATAGGCGTCCGACCGGCCCCAGAGATTGGGGACGAATGTACGTCTCTGGGCCGACCCTCACTAGGGCGCCTGTTCGAAGGAGTCGCGGCAACCTGCGCGTCACCGTTTCGAGCGACCAGCCGAGCCTACGGGCAAGCGTGGACGCAGAACGAGGAACGCCAGATGCTGCTGCAGCTACGACCCCGGCATCCACCTGATTCAGCAACGGCGGTACGTCGAGGGCAAGACGTGCTTCCAGGAGGGTCAGCGGGCCGACCACTGCGAGCAGATCGGGAACGCCGAATGGGCCAGCTGTCTCTAGGAGGACTCGCACGCCTCGGTGGGCACCCGGAAGTGTTTGGGCGGCTCGCAGAACGTCTTCTGACAATTCCAGCTCACGCACGGGCTCGAATCGCTTACCTGGACGGGGTCGACCGGCGTGGACGCTGAGCACTACGTCGGGCATTGTTCGCACTGTCGCAGACCACTCGGTATCGGGCGTGGCGCACCTTGGTGTCGAGGCGCCGTGAGTTTGTGAGGGACTTGATTCCCTGGCTGCGACATCCTGCGGGCCTCCGTACCCTTCGCTCATCGGCCTGGCAGTCGCTACCGAGCCGCCGCTGCGGGTTTGCCTCCTGAGTGGCGAACCTGGGAACGCGCGCTCGATCGTCCTCCAGTCATTATCGAGGAGCCGTTTCGACGCTCCTCGAGGAGACGGCGCACGAGTTGGGTGACGCGTATATCGGTGCCCTTGATCCGGTGACGAGGTTGGAGCACGCACGGCCGCCACTACACGCCCGCGCTGCTCGCCGAAGAGTTGTGGAGCGACGTTCTCGCCGTCACATCTGGCGAGGGTTCAGTGGTCGATCCAGCCGCCGGAGCGGGGGCACTCTTGATCCCGCCGCTACGGCGTTTAGGACCGGGAGCTCAAGTCGTCGTGCGACTTCCAGGAGGCGCGAGCCGACCCCTCGCACCCGGTGGCAGCTCGCTCATCCTCAAAGGCGTGATCGGGGAGCTGGCTCCGCGCCTCCTCGAGCAGCCGAGCGTGCTCTTCATCGGTGAATGCCGCTAGCACGTGGACGTGATCGATGCGCGACTGCTCCGACGCCTCGGGATCGGCGTCGACGCGGCGCGGTTACTGCCTGACGCTCTGCTCTTCGACGCGGGGCCGGGAACGTTCTGGCTCGTCGAGGCGGTTTACACCGCCGGCCCGATCGACGAGGCGCGTAAGGCGGCGCTCGTCGAGTGGGCCTTGGCGCAGAACCTGGACCCGGAGGCGTGTCGTTTCCTATCTGCCTTCGTCAGCCGAACCTCGCAGCCATTCCGGCAGCTCGTTGCCGCGCTCGCATGGGGAACCGACGTTGGTTTCTCGATGAGCCGGAGCATGTGATGAGGCTCGAGGATCTTCCGGAGCGCGCCCTCGCGTGACCGAGCCGCAGAGCCGGAGATTCCTGACGGGGACAGGATGATTAGGCGACCTGAGCGCTGAGGAGTTCGTTGATCTCCTCCCACTCGACGGCCGTCTGGCGTCCGGCGTCGAACTGGCGCTCCAGCTCTTCGTGGATGGTGCGCAGCTGCGGGTCGTCCTTCGCGAGTTCGCGGCCGGTGTGCTGCTTGATCGCGAAGACGAGGCCAGCCAGGCCGGAGTCGCGGGTGAGGCTGATCTCGAGTGGGCGACCGAGCAGGCGGGGCACGTCGAAGGGGGCGTACATCCACCAGAACTTGTTGAGTCCGTCCGCGTGGATACCCGCCCGGGTGCGGTGCGCGTCGCGTCCGTAAAGCGGGTACTTCGGCGGGACGGGCTCGCCCATCTCCGCGTAGAGCGCGGCGAGCTCGTTGAGCACGTGGAAGTCAGGACGGGCATCGAGACAGCCCATGCCCTCTGCGTGGAGCAGGATCGCTTCGAGCGGCGCGTTGCCCGTTCGCTCCCCTTTTCCGAGGAGCGTCCCGTTGATCGCTGCGCAACCGGACTGGATCGCAGCGAGGCAGTTCGCGACGACCATATGGGTGTCGTTGTGCGGGTGAAATTCCAGATCCTCGGAGGCGACCCCGAGTTCGCGTAGTCCTCCGACGAGTCGCGGTACCGACCGAGGCCACGGAACGTTCTTGTAAGGGAGCCCTAGACCCATGGTGTCGCAGACCCGGAACTTGGGTGGCGCGATTTCTGGATAGGAGGCCGCTATCTGCATGACTGCTTCAGTGAACGGCAGGATGAACGCCTCAGGCGCACGTGTTGCGTCCTCGAGGTGCAGGCGGGGGCGGAGGCCCGCGTCGAGCACGGCGCGCACGGCGTCCAGATAGGCAGTTGCGGCGTTACGTCTTCCACCTGGGTCGAACTTGTGGAACGTGTGGTAGTCGCTCGCCGAAGCGAGCATGCCGGTTTCGCGAACGCCGATCTTGCGGACGAGGGCCGCGTCTTTGGCGCTCGCGCGAATCCATGTCGTTGGTTCGATCGGCGCTCCATCACGATGACGCTCGAGAGCACCGTCCAGGATTTGCCGGTCCGCCTCGCGGTAGATGAAGAACTCCGCTTGGCGGATAGCCCCGCTTCCGCCGGTGAAGGCACACATCAGTTCATAGATGCGGATCCCGCCCTCGACGGTGAGCGGAAGGCCGCCCTGCTGGCCGTCGCGGTGGGTCGTCTCGGTCGTCCAGACCTTGTCCGGGAGGTCCCGAGGGGGCTCGGTCCACTCGTATCTTGGAAAGTCTTCGCGGGGAAAGATCGAGTCGAACAGCTCGGGCTCAGCTGGATCGGGCATCGTCTCGAATGTCACGGGCGACACGGTAGCTGCGTCCTCGATTAGTCGTCAACGTTGACGACTACTATCAATGTATGACCACATGCGATGACTATCTCTCAGCGGAGGACGCGGCCGGTTATCTTGGTGTCTCACGCGCGACTCTTTATGCGTATGTCAGCCGCGGTCTGGTTGTATCCGAGCCTCTCCAGGGGTCCGCCGGCCGATCGCGCCGCTATCCACGAAGAGTCCTCGACCAGCTGAAGTCGAATCGCGAGCGTCGCCGCGATCCGACGCTCAGCGCCCACGGAGCGCTCAGCTCGGGCGCACCCGTGCTCGACTCGGCGTTGACGCTGATCGAAGACGGCCGCCTCTGGTACCGAGGACTCGACGCATGCGAGCTTTCACGGACAGCAACGCTAGAGGAGGTCGCATCCCTCCTCTGGGCCGGGACGACCGAGCACGCTGGCGAGCTCTTCCCACGAACAGCATCTCCCGCGGCCGGACGCAGCAGACGTGGCTCGATAGCAGACTTACTCTTCGCTTCGCTCGTAGAAGCTCGGTCGAAACCCGCCGTCACGATCTCCGGTGCGACCCGACCAGCACTCCGCGCCGCCGCTCGAACGATCAAGCAGCTCTTTGACGCCGCAGGGGCGACGGGGCCCGGGATGCTGGCAGAACGGCTCTCTCGAGGCTGGCACGCACGGAATGCCGACGACCTAAACGCAGCGTTGATTCTTTGTGCGGACCACGGGCTGAGCGCCAGTTCGTTCACCGCCCGCTGCGTCGCGTCGACGGACGCGACAGTCGGTAACGTCCTGCTCGCAGGCCTGTGCGCGCTCGAAGGACGCCGCCACGGCGGCGTAACGAACAATCACCTGGACGAGCTCGTGCGAGACGTCGAGCGCGACGGTGTGCGACGCGCTTGCCGCCGCACGTTGTCGAGGGACGGCTGGCTTCCAGGATTCGGTCAGGGCAGTGTCCTGTACCTCCAGGGAGACCCGCGCGCGAACGAGCTCCTCGCCCGCATCAAACTCCCAGAGACGGATGCCCTCGCACGGATCTGCAAGTTCGCGCGACACGAACTCGACGCTCGCCCAAGCCTCGAATTCGCACTCACCGCCCTCGCCCGAAACGCCGCACTTCCTAACGGCGCCGCCTTCGGGCTCTTTGCGCTCGGCCGATCGGTCGGATGGATCGCCCACGCCCTCGAGGCCGCGGCAGAAGGAAAGCTGATCCGCCCACGTGCGCGCTACACGGGACATCCACCAGAAATCAGCGGCGCTCTAGCCGCGGGGCGGCCACGAGACGTGGCCAACTCCATCGCGTCGACGCCAGCGCGGTGAGTCATTGGGCCTCGCCCACCAGCTCGTCGGGATCGTGTCTACGGCTTGCGGCGCGCCACGTGGAGTATGGAGTACCAGTGCCGTCGCACCCGCCCATCGTGACGGCGTCCGATCCTCTCTCGAATCTCCCGATAGAGGCGCTCTCGCTTCGTCGGCTCCATTGCTATGTGCCCTGAAAAGGTCTCCAGGAGCGCGATGTATTCCTCTACGCCGTAGAGCTGCTCCCAGACGTAGCGCCGCACATGGACGTCTGTGAAGAGTCCGCTGGCTTCGATCTCTGCTGACTCGTCGGGCATCTGCTCTGGCGGCGGAGGCGGCCACGGTTCCTCGTGCGTCTCACCGATCGAGTCGTACACCTCCTGGATTTCGCTGAAGAACGGGTCGAAGTTGGCGGGGAATGCATGCGCCGCGCCCCAGAACGCCACGTGGCCGTCCGGCCGCAGCAGCCGATGGGCCTTCTGATAGCGAACTGCCGGATCGAGCCAGTGCCAGGCAGTCGCCGCGAATACGAGATCGAACGTGCCGGCCTCGGCAGTCCACGCCTCGAAAGGGCAGACGTGGATCTCGATTCGGAAAGCCGCCAGGTTCCGGCGTGCCTGCTCGGCGAGCTGCGCGCCCAACTCCACGCAGACAATCGAAAAGCCGCGCTCGAGCAAAGGGCGGGTTGCCTTGCCGGTGGCGCAGCCGATCTCCAGAATGCGGGCGCCAGCCGCGATTTCTGCGAGGTCGATGAGCTCATCGAATAGTTCCTCCGGATAGGACGGGCGAGCGGCCTCGTACAAGTCGGCGGCTGAGTCGAAGGTGTGCCTGAGCGTCTCGCGGGTTTCTCTCACGCTTCGCGCCAAGCATCGAATCCGGCGGGCGCCAGTCCGATTTGCAGCCGTCGCCGGTGCCGCGGATGCCATGCTCCTCCGTTGAGTTCTACGATCTGCACTGAGGCCGGATGATGGCACGAAGTCTTGACACGAACTCCCACACGCGGATGATGGCCGCCCGAATGGACGATCCCGAGTTCGCGGCGGAGTACGAGCGCGCTCGACGAGTCATCGGTCAGGTCGACTACGTCGTCCGCCGCCTCGACGAGTTGCGCGAAGCGGCAGGGATGTCGAAGGCTGAACTGGCGCGACGCATCGGTCGCGATCCGTCGAGCATCCGCCGGCTCTTCACCGCAACGTCGAATCCCGATCTGCTTCTCATCGTCTCGATCGCCGAGGAGCTCGGCGCCGATGTTCGGATCGCCCCTCGGAGCTCAAGAGTCGCCCGCCGCTTGAGCCCCGGTTCGCGGCGCGCGTGACCGGTTGCCAAGCGCTCACACCACCGTCCGTTCGGCGATGCCCTGGGTCTTCTGTCAGCCTTCGTCCGGATCAGGAGGAAGGCAGCGGCTTGAGGAAGAGCGCTGCGGAAAGGGCTGGCCGTTCGGTCAGCAGAGCATCGAGTGCAACAACGAGCCGTCCGACGGTGCCGGGATCGCCGCGGGGAAACTGTCGATTCGTCGTGAAGATCAGGCCGGGCGTTGGCTCGTCGCTCGCGAGCGCCGCTGCTTCGAGTCGACGAAAGTCAGGGACGTTCTCCGTGACGATCGCCCGCTCCTCGGCGATGGCGGCCGCGAACACCTCTTCGTCAGGCGCACCCTCGAGGCTCCGGAACTCGGCATCGTGAATCGAGACGACGTCGTGACCGCGTCTTCGTAGCTGCTCGGCCACGGTCGCGGAGTACATCTCGTCGAGGAGGAGCTTCACCCGAGGAGGCGGCGTTCACGCTCGAGCGTCTGTTCGAGCTGTTCGGCCTCCTCTTCGACCGCGGCGATGAAGCGATCGACGTCCTCCGGGTACTCGGCGTAGTAGCGGACAGCGATTCGGATCTTTTCGCCGGGCACGCCGATCCGCTCGGCGAGCGCCCCGATCAGATCCTCGCCCCGCTCGGGTGCGCTGCGGGCAGCGGCGACCACTTCCCAGACATCGAGCCCTCCGACGACGACACCGCGTCGTCCTGCAGGACCGTCGCGGAAGACGATCCCCGGGTGGCGGTCGATGCGCATCCCCTCCTCGATGTACCGCTGGGCAAGCCGCACGATCGGCTCGCCGCTCTGCGCGCTTCGCTCGCGCAGGGCGTCCAGCGTCTCGGACTCGATCCGGATCGGTTGACTACTCATGTAGCGAAGTGTAGTTCATCGTTCGGAACGATTCCAGTTCCACGTTCAGAAACCGAGATCGAGTCCGTGCGGCTCGCGTGACGGCACGCGACGGTTTATCGGCGCACGCTCACGAGAGAGCGTCCGGTCGAGAGCACGATCGGTCCGCTGCGAGGTCCTCTCCAATGTGATCGGTGGGATCTCGGCGAGTTGCTGCGTGGCGATCCTGAGCGCGGCTCTTTGCATGCCGATCTCTGCTCGGAGCTCGGGGCTGTGTCGACGCCGGCCGCGCCAACTCAGCTGCGCAAGCTTGGATTCTGCCTCAGCGAGGCGATCCTCGGCTCGGAGGCGCGCAAGCTCGAGATGCCGGCGACGATCGGCTGCGGCACGGACGTTTGCGGTGCTTGCCGGAGTGAGAGCGATGCGGTCGAGCGCGAGCGGCTCTGACGACGCGGTCGTGAGAGCACGCGCGACACGCTCCGACGCTGAACGTGGTTCTGGCGTAAGGCTGTGGGCCTCCGGATCGAGCCCACCGGAGGCGACATAGAGGCGCGTCTCGTCACGGGCACGCGAGCAGGCGACGTAGCCCCACTCGCGAAGGGCGCGCTCGTCGCTGAGGAGGACGTAGGCGCGGTCGACGGTTGCGCCTTGCGCGGCGTGGCCGGTGAGGGCGTAGCCGTGGTCGAGGTGCTCGGCGGCGTAGTGGAAGTTGATGCGCCGGAGCGCGCCGGCGTCCGTCTGAAGGGTGAGCGTCTGGCTCGCGAGATCCAGATCGACAACAGTCCCGCGCGTGCCGTTGCGGACTTCGCAGCGCGCGTCGTTTCGCCGGCAGATGGCGCGATCGCCGACGCGGAACTCGCGGCTGCCGAGCTGGAGAGCATCGGGTCCGAGTCGGCCGGCTTTGAGCATCAGCGCGCGGGCGCCTTCGTTGAGCTCGCGAACATCGTCGCGACGGTAGGCGAGCATGACCGTCTCCCCAGGATCGCGCTCCGCTGCCTGCCGCCAGTCCTCGAGGAGTCGGCGCTTGGCCGAGATGGCGTCCTCCTCCAGGCGCAGCCGTCCGCTTGTCACGGCGTGGGCGAGGTAGGGCTCCGGGTCGCCGGAGCGGAGCCGCGCGAGCGCGTCACGCTCCGCTGGATCGCGCTGGCGGCGATTCTCCGACAGGCCGATCGCGCCCAGCGTCTCGCAAAGTGCGGGGAAGAGGCCGCCGGCGCCGACCGCGGGAAGCTGGGCGGGATCGCCGACCAGGATCGCCTTGCCGCCCGCGTCGTCGACCAGGCGGAGGAGCGGAGCGAGGACGCGAGTCTCCGCCATGCCCGCCTCGTCCACGACAAGGACGCAGCCGCGTGGAAGACCGCCCTCAAGCCCGGCGTCGAGAAGAAGTCGGTGCATCGTCGAGCTCCGAATGCCCGTCGCACTTGCAAGCTCGTCTGCGGCGCGACCACTCGGCGCTGCGCCGAAGACGGGGATGCCTTCTGCGCGGTAGGCCGCGCCGAGAACGCCGAGCGCCGTCGTCTTTCCCGAGCCTGCGACGCCAGCAACGCAGACGACTCGGTCGCGGCTCGTGCACGCCTCGCGCACGAAAGCCTGCTGCTCCTCTGTGAGCTCCGCACGTTCTTCCGCGACTCGCGCGTGAGGAGCGCCGACGTCGCGACCAGCAAGCACGATCTCGAGCGCCTCGCGCTCAACCTCGAGCAACTCGCGCGTCGTGAAGCGCGCCGGCCGACCTGGCGCGTGCTCGGGCTCGACGAGCTCGACACTCGGGAACGTCGCCAACCTCTGCGCGGCCTCGAGCACATCGTCGGTAGTGCCGCCCTGGCGGACCGCGCCCGCGACGGCACAGACGAGCTCCGGCATGGTGAACGTCGTCTGCTTCGCCGTGAGGCCCTCGGTCCCGAAGAGCCGCGGCGCGACGTCGTCCAGCTCGAGTGCTCGCGCGGGGCGGGGAGGACGCGCGAGTGCGCGCAGTTCACGGCGGCCGAGTCCGTGTTCGGCAGCTCGCGCCGTCCACTCCTCCCGCAGCCGAGGAAGATCGATCTGTTCCTTCGCCTCGCGAGTCGCCAGCGCGGCTACTCGGCTCGCCGCGAAGCCCTCCGTCCCGCGCACCTGCATGTGTTCGAGTAGCGACTGCCGTCGGGTCGAGAAGGCGCGAATCGCCGCCTCGGGGACGCCCTCGAGCTCGGCCATGCCCATAGCCGGCTCCGTCCAGCCGACGCCGAGTCGCTGCGCGAGTTCGTGGCGAAGATTGGCCTCGTAGAGGTAACCGGCGGCAAGTCGGTAGGTGCGCAGGATCGCGTCGCCGTCGAGCGCTCGCCATTCCCCGTCCTCGGAGCGGGCGAGGTTCGCGACGATCACGTGCGTGTGCAGGTGCGGATCCTGTGCCCGGCTCGTGCGATGCCGGAAGGCGGCTGCGACGAAGCCCTCGCCGTGCTCCCGGATCGCGCCGCCGCGACCGCGCCGGACGACACACGCCTCGCGCTCGAGGTAGCGCAGTGCCGCCTGCCAGGACGCCTCGTGCGCCTCGCTGATCTCGCGGCGCAGCCACTCGTCGTCCGTAAGCGCGTGCACGAGGCTCACGCTTTTCGGGCACGAGAAGACCAGGTCGAAGCCCGAGACCGGAGCGAGCCGCTTTTGTTCCTCGCGCCACTCGCCGCTCTCGGGCTCGAGTACGCGGACGGTGATCGTCCGCTCGCGAACCGGAGTGCGCAGCCGCGTCCCGCTCGCGGGGTGGACGCCGCGCAGCAGGGTGCCGAGCTCGCCTTCTTCGACTACGCCGCCATGGCCGAGCAGTTCGGCGCCGCGACCAGCCCAGATCCCTGGCGACTCGCCCCGGCCCGCGTAGTAGTCGTCGAGTCCGCCTGCGACCTGCTGCTCGTAGTAGGCCTCCTGGCCGACGGTGAGCTTCGCCACGCTCAGCATGCTCGCCCCGATCCGGAACCGACCAGCGCCGAGACGCATATGCACCCGAGGTGCGAGCACGGTTGCTCGTTTACAGAACGAGCAACACTTCCATGGTACGTGGATGGTACGGCAGAAGCGCGGAGAGCCACTTCTGGCCGCAGAACTCGGCAGAAGCTAACCCCTAGAAATCCCTGCTCAGAAGCGTCTACCGGGGAAGATCCGTTGACCTCGCAGACGCGCTCCCCAGTCTTGCCATGCAGAAGGTCGTGGGTTCGAGTCCCATCATCGGCTCTCTCTAGACGTCCGTGAGCCGGCGGTAGCCGCTCGGGGTGCGCACGAAGACCTGCCAGGCGTGAAAGCCGTAGAAGGCACTGACGTCGCGGCGCATCACACGGGAATAGGCGAGAACCGCGTCGACGTACAGCGAGGAATGGTTGTAAGCGAAGAGCGCCCGCCGGAGGTCACCGGGTGCGCCGGAAGCTCGAAGGAGGTTGGCGGCGCCGAGGATCGATTCGCGCGGGTCGTCGATGTCGCCACCGAGGCCGTAGGCGCGCCACGTCGCCGGCAGGAACTGCATCGGCCCCTGTGCGCCGGCGGTGCTGCGCGAACGGACCTTGCCGAAGGCTGTTTCGACGAAGTTGACGGCGGCGAGCAGTTCCCACGGCACTCCAAAGCGCCGTTGTGCCTCCCGGTAGTGCGCCACGAGCCGGTCGGCGGGCTCGGCGGGTCGAGTGCGGAAGGCCGAGAGCGGCAGCGTCGTCGGCGGCGTCAGCCGGACGAGCGAGCGCCTGGCGACGATCAGGTCGCGCGCATCGGTGCGGAATCTCGTTGGGAGTTGGGCCACGACCGCGTCGGCGAACGACCGGGGTGCCAGTCCGAGCGCAAGGTAGAGGCGCTGTTGGTAGAGCGCCCAGAGGCGTAGGTCACGCGGCGGCCGTGGCGCGCCGCTCTTGCGCCAGTCCGCGAGCTCGCCTTGCAGCATTCCCGTGGCGACGGCCAGGCGCTCAGCGGTGCCGACAGCGCTCGTAGGAAGCGCCACGGTCGGCGGCGGCGGGGCTGAGAGCGCAATTGCGGCAGCAACGACGAAGGAGAACACCAGCCGCATCCTCGCCGATCCGCCGACTGGCATGCTGAAACCCGTGACCGCTTCGCTCGCCATTCGACTCCGCGGCGCCGTCAAGCGCTACGGCTCGATCACCGCCGTGAACGCGCTCGACCTCGACGTACCCGAGGGGACGTGCGTGGGCCTGCTCGGGCCGAACGGCGCCGGCAAGTCGACGACGATGCGACTCCTCACGGCCCAGTCGATCGCGGACGAGGGAGAGATCGAGGTGCTCGGCTTCACGCTCCCCGCAGAGTCGAAGGCCGCGCGCGCGCAATGCGGCGTCGTGCCGCAGCTCGACAACCTGGACGTGACGCTGACCGTCGAGCAGAACCTGCGCGTCTTCTCGTACCTCTACCGCGTCGGTCGCGCGGAGCGGCGCGAGGCAATCGAGCGTGCGATTGGGATCGCCAATCTCGGCGACCGACGCGACACTCGCGTCGACAAGCTCTCCGGCGGGATGCGCAGGAGGCTCCTGATCGCACGTGCACTCGTGCACAGGCCGCGACTTCTCCTGCTCGACGAGCCCACGGTGGGGCTCGACCCGCAGGTGCGCCAGGAGCTCTGGGCACTGATCGATGCGCTCCGCGCCGAGGGGACGACGATCCTGATGTCGACGCACTACATCGAGGAGGCGCAGCGCCTGGCCGACACCGTGCTGATCATGGCTCACGGCAGCGCCGTCGCGTCCGGCCCGCCGGCTCAGCTCGTCGCGGAGCACGCCGGCGGCGAAGCAGTCGAGGTCTACGGCTCGCCGGCGAAGCTCGGAGAAGTGGAGGCGGCAGCCGCAACCGCGGGCTTCCGCACACGGCGCACGGGCACGAGCGTCTCCGTGCTCGGCGTCGAGGGAGCCGACGGGCGCGCTCCCGAGGGCGAGCGACGGCCGACCAACCTCGAGGACGTCTTCGTCCTCCTCACCGGCGAGGAGATCGACTGATGGCCGGTACCTCGCCGCCAACTGGTGGCCGGCTCGGCCGGCTCGAACGTCCCGCGATGATGGGCGTGCTCGTCCGGGAGATCACGAACTTCTCGTCGTACTGGCGCTCGACGACCTTCTCCTCGACCGTCGAGCCGACCTTCTATCTCCTGGCCTTCGGGTTCGGTTTCGGCGCGCTCGTCAGCAGGGTCGGCGGCTACGACTACGTCGAGTTCGTCGGGACGGGAACGGTGGCCACCGCGGTGCTCTTCTCGAGCGCCTTCCCGGCGATGTTCGGCACGTTCATCAAATATCAGTTCCAGCGCACCTACGACGCGATCCTCGCGGCGCCGGTCGATACGGAGGAGCTCGTGACGGCCGAGGCTCTCTGGGTCGCGACGCGGGCCGGTGTCTACGGCAACGTGCCGCTCCTGGTCGCTCTCGTATTCGGACTCGATCCCGCATGGGGGATGCTCGCGGTCCCGCTGATTGCGTTCGTCGCGGGGTTCGGCTGGGCGTGCTTCGGAATCGCGATCGCGGGCTTCGCGTCCTCGATCGAGAACTTCAGCTACGTGATCAGCGCCGTCCTGACGCCGCTCTTCCTCGTTGCCGGCACGTTCTTCCCGCTCAGCGCGCTACCGCGCTGGGCGCAGATCGCCGGCAACTTCAATCCGCTGCACCACTGCGTCGAGCTCGTCCGTCATGCAGCCTTCGGGTCGGACGGTTGGGTCGATCTCGCACGGCTCGGCGCGCTCGTTCTCTTCGGGCTCGTGATGTGGCGGATCGCGATCCGCGCGATGACACGGAAGCTCGTCGACTAAGAGGGGCCCGAACACCCTTCGAGCACGAAGAAGGGGCCGGATGGCCCCTTCTGAAGCGTCCTTGTCTGGCTCCTGCTAGAGGAGCCAGATGAGGAGCAGGATGATCACGATCAGAGTCAGAAGTCCGCCACCGATATACATATCCACCCTCCGTGGTTGCTTTCGGGACAACAACGAACGAGCCGTAGGAAAGGTTACGCCCTCGCTAGGATGTCCCCTCGCGGCGACGTGGCCGAGTGGTTAGGCAGAGGCCTGCAAAGCCTCGTACAGCGGTTCGAATCCGCTCGTCGCCTCTATCGGCTGGCTTGATGCGGGTTTGCGCATCGGATTGATTTCGCAGGCGCTTTTCCCCTTGCGGCGATGACTCGGGCGAGGTTCGCGGGCGACAGCCATCGGTCGCGAGATGGGCGTTAGCGGATGCGCTCCATGATGTCGTGGTCGACGCACCTCTCCTGGTAGAGCCGGCGCGAGAAGTCGCGATAGACCGCCGTACCGCGGCCAAGACGGTTTGCTTAGCCGTCGGGGAGGCGCTGTCGCCGTGGCTTGGACGACGTCCACGTCCCATCCATGACTGCGACACCCCGCGGAGCAACCACTGAAACTGCTCTAGAAGTGTCTCAATACTCCGGCTGATTGGTGGGGCGGCGGCCAGGAGAGGATTCTCAGCGGCGAGGGAGGGAGCGGGGAAGTGCAGTCGAAGTTGCTTGTGGGCGCGCCCAGCGACCGTGCCGCCCGAGTTGCCCTTCCCCTAGGGCCACTCGTGGTCAGAGCGATCGTCATCGGGAGAGCCGCACTCCCCCGGGCGCGCCCACCTTGATCGACGCTTGCACCGGAGGAATGAGAGGACGGCGTCGTCGGTCCGACCCTAAGTGGCCGCCGCCTTGCCCCTTCCGCCGCCGTCCTCTGCCCTGTTAGATGCGCCAGCAAATCGAAACTTGCGCCGCTCCCATCACCCCACCCAGACGACGGCGCACCTGGTGCCGGTGGCCTAGATGTACTCGCTGAGGAAGAGCTGAGCGAGTTCGGTGTCGGCCGCTGAACGACATTGGTGGCCTTACAGAGCACGTCCCCGGTGACCGTGATCGAGACGAGGATGCCATCCAGGAACTGTGGCCCCCCTGAGTCGCCATAGCAGGTGCCCGCGTCTCCCGTTGCCGGGTTTTGCGAGATTCGGATGTAACCGGGCCCCAGCGCACGGAATGTTCCGGTGGCCTTCATCCGGATGTCGAGATACTGGGTGGTCGGGCCGCCGGGTGCGTTCGTGAACTCGGTGCCGCCGTAGCCGACAGAGATGAACTCGGTCGAGGGAGTCAGTTCACGATCGGCGAACAGCGTGTCGAGATATCCGACCTCATCCACCACCGTCGCGGTACCCACGGTGGTGATCGGCTCATCGAACACTATGACGGCCAGGTCGTTCGGATCGTTTTGCCTCTGCGTGTAGTAGGAGCTCGCGATGAACGTGCCGCAATAGAGGGTCGAATCTTGCTCGAAGGTGCTATCGAAGGTGATGCACGCTACGTCGGTTCCTGTCCTGTCTGAGATGTCACAGTGCGCAGCGGTCAAAAGCACGTAGGGCGAAATCAGCGTCCCGGTGCAGTAGACGTATTTCTCCCCCGTCCGCGCTGAGGTCGTGAGCGCGGAGCTCGAGCGCACCAACGTCGAGCTCGAGCGCGCGAACGCGGAGCTCAAGAATCACCGTGAGCTATTGCTCGAGGCGCAGCGAGTCGGTCAGATCGGCAGCTGGGAATTTCTCCCCGAGTCGGGCGAAGCATCCTGGTCGGAGGGGCTCGACCGGATCCTCGGCTTCGAGCCCGGCGTGATCGCGCCCTCCCATGACAGATTCGAAGCGCTCGTTCACCCCGACGACCGATCCGCACGACTCGCCGCTCTCGCCGACGGACTCCCGACCGGGGAGCCGTTCTCCTACCAGTTTCGGATCGTGCGGGCCGACGGCGAGGAGCGCCTCCTCTCTATCCGCGCGCAGGCGACCCTTGCCGCCGACGGAACCCTCCTTCGCGTGCTCGGGACGGCACAGGACCTCACGGAGGCGAAGCGGGCCGAGGACGAACGTCGGCAGTTCGAGGCACGCTTGCAGGAGTCCCAGCGGCTCGAGAGCCTCGGCATGCTCGCAGGCGGAATCGCCCACGACTTCAACAACCTCCTGGTCGGGGTGCTCGGGAACGCGATCCTGGCTCTGGAGGAGCTTCCACCCGACTCCCGTGCGCGGGCGCGGATCGCGGATGTCGAGCTCGCCGCCCGAAGGGCCGGCGACCTGACGCGACAGATACTCGCGTACTCGGGCAAAGGCTCTTTCGTCGTCGAGCCCGTGGACCTCGTCGGGCTGGTCGAGGAGATGGGTCACCTGATGGAGGCCGTCGTCTCGAAGAATGTGCTGCTGGAGTACGGTTTCGGGCCCGAAAGGCCCGTGATCGAGGCCGACGCGACGCAACTCCGGCAGGTCGTGATGAACTTGATCGTCAACGCCGCTGAGGCGAGCGGCTCCGAGCATGGCCGGATTACCGTCCGCGCGGGTGTCGTTTCAGCCGATCGTGAGTACTTGGAGTCGTTCGTGCTCGGCGAGAACGCGGCCGAGGGCGACTACGGCTATCTCGAGGTGTCGGACACCGGCGCAGGAATGAGCCCTTCCACGTTGGTGAGCATCTTCGATCCCTTCTATTCGAGCAAGGGGGCGGGGCGGGGCGGGGTCTCGGGCTCGCTGGGGTCCTCGGGATCGTTCGAGCCCACGGGGGCGCAGTCAGGGTCGAGAGCGAGCTCGGCGAAGGCTCGACGTTCATGGCGCTACTGCCGCTCCCATGCACCGGTACCGCTCCGGGTGCAGAACATCCCGAGCCCTCGTTCGCACGCAAGCGGCACGATCCTCGTCGTCGACGACGAGAGGGTGATCCGCGAGGTGACCCAGGCCATGCTCGTTCGTGCGGGCTTCACGGTCCTGACTTGCTCGGACGGCGAAGAAGCGGTGGTTCTCTTCCAGGAGCGTGACGCCGAGATCGACGCCGTCGTCCTCGACCTGATGATGCCCGGGCTAAGCGGCGACGAAGTCCTTCGGAGCCTGCGGGCGATCCGGCCCGATCTACCGGTCGTCGTCTCGAGCGGCTATACCGCCCATGCTCTCGACGGGCTGGTCGACGCCGTCGGAGAGGTCGCCTTCCTCCAGAAGCCGTACACGGTCCTCGAGCTCGTGGGCACCGTGCAGAAGGAATTGGCGACGGGAGTCGCGGCGCGATGATCTCGTGGCCACCAACGGTGCCGTTGCCGTTGCCGTCGCCGTGAGCCGTAGCTCGTCGGCCTGTTTCCGCGTCACGACGCTGCACCTTCGAGCTCGCGCTTGCGACGCGACGTGGCCGATTGTCGCTTCCCCGCCGAGAACTCGACCTTGCGCAGGCGGATCGACTTCGGCGTCACCTCGACGCACTCGTCGTTCCGGATGAATTCGAGCGCCTGCTCGAGCGAGATCGGCCGCGGCGGGATCAGGCGAACGAGCTCATCGGAGCTCGACGCGCGCATGTTCGTCAGTTTCTTCTCCTTGCACGCGTTCACGTCCATGTCCTCGCTGCGTGCGTTCTCTCCGACGATCATCCCTTCGTAGACGTCGACGCCCGGCGCGACGAAGAGGACGCCGCGCTCCTGGAGGTTCGAGAGGGCGAAGGCGGTCGTCGGGCCGCGCCGGTCGGCGACTAGGCTGCCCGAGGGACGCGTGCGCAGCTCGCCGTGCCAGGGCTCGTAGCGCTCGAAGACGTGGTGCATGATCCCCGCCCCTCGTGTCTCGGTCAGGAATTCGGTGCGGAAGCCGATCAGCCCGCGCGCCGGCACGAGGTACTCCATCCGCGCCCAGCCGGTGCCGTGGTTGACCATCTGCTGCATCCGCCCCTTGCGCAGCGCGAGCATCTGGGTGACGACGCCGATGTAATCCTCGGGAACGTCGATCGAGACGCGCTCGACCGGCTCGTGCCGCTTCCCGCCGACCTGCTTCGTCAGCACCTCCGGCTTGCCCACGGTGAGCTCGAAACCTTCCCGGCGCATGATCTCGACGAGCACTGCGAGCTGGAGCTCGCCGCGGCCCTGCACCTCCCAGACCTCGGGCCGCTCGGTCGGCAGGATTCGCAGGGAGACGTTGCCGACGAGCTCTTGCTCGAGTCGGGTCTTGATCATGCTCGCGGTCACCTTGTCGCCCTCGGTGCCCGCGAGCGGCGAGGTGTTGATCCCGAGCGTGATCGAGAGTGACGGCTCGTCGACCGCGGTGACGGGTAGCGGACGCGGGTCGTCCGGATCGGCGATCGTCTCGCCGATCGTCACGCCGGGCAGGCCCGCGAGCGCGACGATCTCGCCCGGGCCGGCCTCGTCGGCAGGGACGCGATCCAGCGCGTCGGTGACGTAGAGCTCCGTCGCGCGCGCGTTCTCGATCGTCCCGTCGGCGCGGCACCAGGCGATCTGCTGGCCCTTGCGGATCGTCCCGTGGCGGACGCGGCAGAGCGCGAGGCGACCGACGTACGGGGAGGCGTCAAGGTTCGTGACGAGCGCCTGCAACGGGTGCTCGGGATCGTGCGAGGGTGCGGGAACCGTCTCGAGGAGCGTGTCGAAGAGCGGCCCGAGGTCGTCGGCGAGCTCGTCCTCGGCGAGGCCGGCGCGACCGTCGCGGGCGATGCAGTAGACGATCGGGAACTCGATCTGGGTTTCGTCCGCGTCGAGGTCGAGGAAAAGCTCGTAGACCTCGTTCACGACCTCCTCCGTCCGCGCATCCGGCCGGTCGACCTTGTTCACGACGAGCACGACGGGAAGGCGCGACTCGAGCGCCTTGCGCAGGACGAAGCGCGTCTGCGGCAGCGGGCCCTCGCTCGCGTCGACGAGCAGGAGCACGCCGTCGACCATCGTCAGCCCACGCTCGACCTCGCCGCCGAAGTCCGCGTGCCCGGGCGTGTCGATGATGTTGATCTTCGTCGCGCCGCGCTGGACGGCGGTGTTCTTGGCGAGGATCGTGATCCCCTTCTCGCGCTCGAGATCCATCGAGTCCATCACGCGCTCGTTCACGTCCTGGTTCGCACGGAACGAGCCCGACTGCCAGAGCATCGCGTCGACGAGGGTCGTCTTCCCGTGATCGACGTGGGCGACGATCGCGACGTTGCGCAGGTCGTCGCGGCGGGCGGGAAAGTCTCGGCGCGGCACCCGAGGAGGGTAGCTAAGAGCGCGTTCCAGAATGAAGTCTTGAGCCGGCGGGCCGCGCTGGGCGGCACGATCGCGGCGTCCTCAGTCGCCTCGATAGCTGGACTATCGAGGCTCCCTGCGTCCTTGCGCTCGCACCACCCAGCGCACCCCGCCAGCGAAGCGTCATCCTGGAACGCGCTCTACGCGACTGGAGCGCCGTCCTCGACCTCGCGGTCGGGACGGAGGAGCACCACCGTCGAGTCGCGGGGGTGGACGGCGAGCACGACCGCGTCCTCTCGGCCGAGCGCGCAGACGACCTGCGTGCCGACAAGCCCGCCTGCCTCCTGGAGGGCGATCGGCACGGGGGTCTCGCGGCTTCCGCGCCCGCCGAGGTCAACGGTCACGAGCGCAGACGGGCCGCGGGCGCCCGGGTGGGCAGCCACGGCCGTGACGCGCCCGACCACGAGGTCGAGCTCCTGAATCGCCTGGGCGGGCTCCATCGGTCGCTCATTCCCGGCTCTAGCCGACCGCAAGCACGACCAACGCGACGAGGCCCGCGGGCACGAGCAGCACGCTGAACGCGGCGGCGAAGAAGGTGAGCGCGAGGAAAGGAGGTGTGAAGACGCGGAACGGCAGCGCCAAGCCGACGAGGTCGCGGGTTGAGCCGACGGCTCCGCGCAGCCGCCAGAGCAGGGACGGCGCACGCCTGAAGCCTGTCGTGCGAGCTTCCCGGGCGAGTCGCGTCAGCTCCGCGAGCTGATCCGTACCCTCGCGGGGCAGCCGCTGCAGCCGTTCGGGCAGGCGCGCAACCTCGCGCAATCCGGCGGCGAAGAGGAGCAGGATCGTTGGTGCGGCGACGAGAATCAGGACGACGACGCCGTCGAGTGCCGAGAAGTCGCCTCGCGCGAGGGCGGCCGCGATCAGCGCGATGCCGACGAGGGCCGCGAACGCGAGCCGGGCCACGCTGCGCACAATCGAGGCGAGCAGTCGCGAGAGGGTCTGCAGATCGACGGCCGCCGTCACTCTTGTCATCGGGGCGCACGTTAACGTGCGCTTCGTGGACCCGTCTCTCGCTTTTGCTGCGGAGCTCGAAGAGCGCGATGCAGTGCTGAGCGAGTGTCTTGCGCTCCTGCTCGACCTCGAGCGGCGGGTGGAGGAGATCCGGATTCGGGCGGAGGAGCTCGGTCGCCTGGTGGAGCGATTGCCGCACGAGCGTGAGCAGGTCGTGTCGATGCTCGCGGAGGCCGAGCGGGAGCTTGAAGCAGCAGAGCAGGCGCACATGCGGTCGCAACAGGAGCTTGAGCGCGCCCGCGGTGAGGAGGCCACGGCGAAGGCCCGCCGGCAGGAGGCACAGACGGCGACTGGTGTCCGGAACGCGGAGGAGCGACGCGCAAGGCTCGTCGCGCGGCTGGCCGAGCTGGATCGGGACGAGTTGGCTGCGCGTGAGGAGATCCGTGCCCTTGAGGCGCGTGCACGAGAGCTGGCAGCCGATCTCGACGCCGCTCCGCGCGTCGCGTCTCCCGGGGCGCCTGCGGCCGGTCTCGAAGGATTGACCGACTGGGGCTCGAGGGCGCATCCGGCAGTGCTCGTCGCCCGCAGTGGGCTCGAGACCGAGCGTGAGCGCGTGGTCCGCGAGGCGAACGAGCTGGCGGCCTCCGTGCTCGGTGAGCCGTTCTCCGCCACGAGCGTCGACGTCGTCCGGAAGCGGCTCGAGCAGCGGCTCGCGTGATATCCGGTGAGCTCCGGCGGTGCTGCCGCCCCAAGGCAGAGGCTCCAGCTCAGAGGAGCTCGGCCAGCCGCTCGGCGCGGTAGTCGAAGATCTCGTCGACGAGGCGCTGAACGAGCCGTGCCGGTGCAAGCGGCCCGCCCGGGACGCGGTAGCGGACGTTGTCGTAGATCTCCGTCCCCGCCGGCGCCGGCGCGAAGCGGTGGGTGTGAAGCCACAGCAGGTACGGGCCGCGGAGCTGCCGGTCGCTGAAGCCTCGCGGAGGCCGCCACGACTCGATCTCGGTCAGCCAGCGAACGGGGATGCCGTAGAGCCTGAGCCGGTAGCGAAGCAACGAGCCGCGCTCGAGGCGCTCAGGTGCCTCGAGGATCCGGAAGTGGAGCCACGGCGGCGTGATCGCCTCCAGGTTCTGCGGATCGGCGAAGAAGGCGAAGGTCTCGTCGAGGTCGCGCGGCACGAGCTGCGTGCGCTGGAGCTCGAGTGAGGTCACGTCAGCAGCCGCCGCACGGCGACTCGCTCACGCTCGGACACGTTGGGGTCGGCGAGCCGAGCAGCCGCCGCCGCGGGCAACGCCGCCTCGATGTCGGCGCGATCGAAGCCGGCCAGATACGGGCGGAGGAACACGCGTCCGGCGCGCCCACCGCTCGTCGCCATTATCACCCACGTCATTGCGACGTCGAGCGCGGGCTCGCCGCCGCGCGCGTTCGTCCAGTCGATCACCACCGGGCCGTCGGGCGAGAGGAGGACGTTCAGCGGGTGCAGGTCGAGATGAACCAACGCCATTCCGTCGAAGGGGATTGCGTGCAGCCGACGGTGGAGCTGCGCGAGTAGCCGCGCATGAGAGCGAAGCCGCCAGGGCCGACGACGAAGGTCTTCCAGCATCGTCGGGCCGTCGATCCGCTCGAGCACAAGCGCGTCCTCGCGAACGTCGTGCACCGCCGGGACCGGATAGCCGGCCCGACGCGCGTGCTCCATGATGACCGCCTCGCGTGCGGGTGCGCCCCCGCGACGCAGGACCTGACCGTTTTCGAGGTCGAAAACCGTGGAGGCCCGCCCGGAGCCGATCAGTCTCACGGCTCCGCCCGCCGCCGGCGCACGGCATCGCCGTCGCGGAGCTCACCCGCGATCTCGATCCGGCGGCCACGGCTCCCTGTCACCCGTGCCGCCGGCTCGAGCTCCCGGTTGACCGGAGCGGGCTTCCGATCGCGGATCGCGATCCGCGCCGTCACGGCCGGGAAGCGGTACAGGGGACGATCCGCTAGGCGGCGAACGGCAGCTGGATGTCCGAGACGTCGAGGCCGAGGCTGGAGGCCATCCGGATCCCGTCCTTGACGTCCTCTTGGAGCCGCCGGATGTCGGTCTCGCGCATGACGTTCCCGATCCAGGCGCGCTCCTTCGGCCGCCAGAGCGCATGCTCGACGAAGATCGGCAGGAGCCCGTTCGCGGCCTTGATCAGGCGATCCTTGGTCTGCTTCGACGCGTGCTCCAGCAGGACTCGCTCGTACGCGACACCCGAGCTGTGATGGATTCCGTCGTCGATCGTGAGCCGGTTGCAGACGTCCTCGAGGATCGTGCCGCGAGCCGAGCGGGCGATCAGCCGGAAGCGCGGAATGATCAGCCGCTCGAAGAACACCTGCATCTGGAAGACCTTCTCCTCGAGCGTCTCCGCCTCGAGCGTCATCTTCGCGAGCTCGTCGAGGTGGGGGTCGCGCTCGGCGGTGCCGCCCGCCTCCTTCGAGAGCTTCAGCCACGCCTCCACGTGGCGGGCCTCGTCCTGCACCATCGTCGAGTAGTAGAGCTTCGCCTCGGGGTGCGGGGCCATGTTCAGGAGCTGGCCGGCCATCTGCACCGCGAGCTCGTCGGCCTGGAGTTGTTGCGTGATCACGGAGCGCCAGACCGCGCGGCGGCGCTCCTTCTTCTCGGGCGAGGCGCCGGCGCGCGTCTCCGGGATCGGCGGGATCTCGCCCCACGGGAGGTCGCGCACCTGCCATTCCTGCTTCTTGGCGAGCTCGTAGAAGCGGAGGACGCCGCGTGCGCGCTGGTCGTGGGCGGCGTCGTCGGCAGCGGCGCGCTCGGCCTCGAGCAGCGGCTCGAAGGTCGCGTCGGCGTTGATCGGGTCCGTTGTGACGGGATCAGCGGACATCGCGCGAGAGCTTAGCCGCGTCAGGCTTGAAGTGACCGGTGCCGGGCCCGGTTTGCGGACTGCTCGCAGCCTCTTTTGGAGGCTTCGCTCGCCGACTAACGCAGTCCACCGCGCTCGTGGTGGGCCCGGAAGAAGTTCTCGGAGCCGGCCGTCGCCATCGCCGCCGACGCCGAGATCTCCAGTGCGAGCGCCGCGGCCGCGATGAGCTGCGCAAAGCGATAGACGGTGCCGGTTCCCACGCAGCCGAGCAGCGCGAGCCACGAGCGGGCGTACGGGAGGGTGGTCCCTCCGCCGACGGTGCCGACCTCGAGGCCGGGGAATCGGATCGCGGCGTGCAGGCCGCCGTCGGCCGTCCGGTGTGCGGTGCCGTGGGCCATCGAGCTCGTCCCGATCATCCCCAGATCCTGGCCGGTACAGGCGAAGATCGCGGCGATCGCCGAAGCGGGGGTGAAGGCGACCGACTGCATTCCGGAGGCGACCGCGCCGTGCGTTCCCGCCCAGGAGAGCTCGATCAGGTCGTCGACGGTCGTCCTCAGCACGCGTCGCACCGTGTCGGCGTCGAGCGTCGCCTCGGCGAGCACGGTCTTGCCGTGCCCCGTGCCGAAGAACTGGTGTGACGGCTTCTTGTCGCCGCCCATGTTTGCCTCGAGGATCGCCCGTCGGGGCTTCACCGGTGCCTGTTGCATCACGTAGCCCATGTTCAGGGCGTAGCTGTTGCGCGTCATCATGTTCGGCCCGCAGGCGTCGCCGGTCGTCCAGCTCCAGAGGACGTGGCACATCGGGCCGACGACGTGCGTCTGCACCTCGCGAAGCTTCGCTCGCTTCGAGAGCGATGGATCGTCGAGGGCGAAGAGGAAGGAGCGGAGGTCGTCGACGGAGTTCTCCACCCACTTTGCAAGTTTCACGGCATCGTCTGTATCTTTGCAGATAAAGCATGATGCTCTGGTAATTCTGTCGCGAAGGACGTACGTTCGGAAGCCGCCGGCGGTTGCCGCCGCCCTGAGGCCGCGCGACATGGAGTCGGAAAGCCCGCCTTCGGTGTGCGCGAGCGGGATCAGCACCTCTTCTCGGTCGCGGCTCGTTTCGCGCAGCGAGCCGGCGGGTTCCTCGAGCTTGTAGGCGCCGAGCTCGACGAGGAGCGGCCCGACGACGGAGACGGGGATCACGGCCGCGCCTGTGTGGGATTCCTGGGCGCGCGACCAGGTCTCGTCGTCGTGGGAGAGTGGCTCGTCGCCCACGACGTCGCGGATCGCGTCCCGGCGCGTTCGGATCGAGGCGGCATCGTTCTTGCGGGGCCAGCGGTTCATCGGCAGAGCTTAGTGCGATAGTCGCCGGATGCACCGGCACGAGCCACCCGGCTACCGCTGCCCGTTCTGCGACGTTCTGGCGGGTCGAGAGAGCGAACGCAACGCTCTCACGGACATCGTTCTCGGCGATCCGCATGCGACGGCGCTCATCTCGCCGAAATGGTGGGAAGGGAACCTCGGCCATGTCCTCGTGGTGCCGAATGACCACTTCGAGAACCTGTACGGCATCCCGGTCGACCGGCTCGGTTCCGTCTATGCGTTGGTGCAGAAGATCGCCCTTGCCCTGCGTGCTGCCTACGCGTGTGACGGAACTTCGACTCGACAACACAACGAGCCGGGTGGAGGCCAAGACGTCTGGCACTTCCACGTTCACGTGTTCCCGCGCTACGCGGGAGACAGGTTCTACGAACGGCATCGGGTGACGAGGTGGGCGACGCCAACGGAGCGGCTGATCTATGCCGACCGATTGCGAGCAGCTCTCGGGGCGTCGACGACGTGAGCGTCGGAACCGCGTCGCAGAGACGGTCGCAGAGACGGTCGCAGAGTCAGCGGGTAAATCGTGACGAAGCCGTGACGCTTCTGCGACAAAGCGCTGCGAGCGATGTGGTACGGGCTTAGCTGAGCCCCGACGTATCCTCCACACCGTGGCGGCGACGATCATGAACGGGAAAGCTCTAGCGGCGCGCATTCGCGAGGAGGTCGCCGCCGAGGTCGCGGGCCTGCGCCCGATCGGGCTCGCCACTGTCCTCGTCGGCGACGATCCGGCCTCCGACGTGTATATCCGGCTCAAGCACAAGGCCTCGCTCGAGGTTGGGATCGAGTCGCGCGATGTCCGGCTGCCAGCTACCATCACCGAGAGCGAGCTGCTCGAGCGCGTCGGGGAATTGAACGCCGACGAGTCCGTGGACGGCATCCTCGTCCAGCTTCCCCTGCCGCACGGGCTGGACGAATCTCGGGTCATCGTGGCGATCGACCCGATCAAGGACGTCGACGGGCTGCACCCGTTCAACGCGGGCCAGCTCCTCCTCGACCGGCCGACCTTCGTCGGCGCAACCCCTCTCGGCGTGCTCGCGCTCCTCGACGAGTACGGCGTCGACCTCGTCGGCGCTACGGCTGTCGTGATCGGGCGAAGCGACATCGTCGGCAAGCCGGCTGCGCTGCTCCTCCTGCAGCGGCACGCGACCGTCACCGTCTGCCACTCGCGGACGCGCGACCTCGCCGCCGAGGTCGCGCGGGCCGATGTCGTGGTCGCGGCGGTGGGCGTCCCCGGCCTCGTCCGGGCCGACTGGGTGAAGAAGGGAGCGACCGTGATCGACGTCGGAATCACGCGCGCCGAGGGTGCTCTGGTGGGCGACGTCGAGCCCGCCGCAGCGGAGCGCGCGGGCCTGCTGACGCCGGTCCCGGGCGGGGTCGGCCCGATGACGATCGCGATGCTCCTGCGCAACGCCGTCAAAGCCGCTCGTTACCGCTCGCGAGAGCTTGCGTTTCCTGCTTCATAAGGCTATGTTTCGCGCGCTTACAGGTCAGCGGCACGGTGCATGCACCACTGTCGCTTCACGCAAGGAGGAACATCAGTTGGCGCAGGGCACCGTTAAGTGGTTCTCGAACGAGAAGGGCTACGGATTCATCGAGCGTGAGGGTGGCGAGGACGTCTTCGTCCACTTCTCGGCGATCACGATGGACGGCTACAAGTCGTTGACCGAAGGCCAGCGCGTCGAATTCGAAGTCGTCCAGGGGCCCAAGGGCGCCCAGGCGGCGAACGTCTCCGCCGTCGCGTAGAGCACTTCCGGATTTCGAGTCACAGAGAGCCCCGGAAGGGGCTCTCGCTTTGGGAGGATGAACCGACATGGCGATCACACGCGAGGAGGTACTGCACGTCGCGAAGCTCGCGCGGCTCGAGCTGACCGACGATGAGGTCGAGCGGCTGACGCTGGAGCTCGGCGCGATCCTCGACGCGGTCGGAAAGGTGGCGGAGCTCGACCTCGACGATGTGCCGCCGACCTCGCACCCGCTCGAGCTCGTGAACGCCTGGCGCGAGGACGAGCCGCACGACTCGCTCGGTCTCGACGATGTGTTCGCGAACGCGCCGCAGCGCGATGGCGATCTCTTCCGGGTGCCACCGACGATTTGAGTGTGGAGCAGATGACACACAACCGGCACAGATCTGTCACACACGCGTATCTCGCTTCCTGCGACGCTGTTCGCAGGGGGCCCGCGTGCCCCCAGCGGGGGGACTGGGGGAGAGCGGGGTCTCGCCGGTGAGCGGCGAGCTCGACACCCTCCGGCTGACCGCCGAGGAGGCGACAGGCCTGCTGGAACGCAGAGAGGTCACCGCGGCCGAGCTGCATCGCGCCTACCTCGACGCCGCCGCCGAGCGCGACGACGAGCTGCACTGCTACCTGCGGCTCGTCGAGGAGCCGGTCGGCGACGGCGTCCCGATCGCGCTCAAGGACGTGATCTCGACGCAGGGGATCGAGACGACGGCGGGCTCGAAGATCCTGGCCGGCTACGTGCCGCACTTCGACTCGACCGTCGCCGCTCGCTGCAAGGCGGCGGGCCTGCCGATCATCGGCAAGACCAACACGGACGAGTTCGCGATGGGCTCCTCGACCGAGAACTCCGCCTACGGCCCCACGCGCAACCCCTGGGATCTCGAGCGGGTCCCGGGCGGCTCAGGCGGCGGCTCGGCGTCCGCAGTCTCGGCCGGGCTCGCGCCGTGGGCGCTCGGCTCCGATACCGGCGGCTCGATCAAGCAGCCGTCCGCGCTGTGCGGCAATGTCGGCCTGCGCCCGACCTACGGGACGGTCAGCCGTTACGGAATCGTCGCGTTCGCCTCCAGCCTCGACCAGGTCGGCCCGGTCGCGAAGAACGTCCGCGACTGCGCGCTCCTCTACTCGATCATCGCCGGCCGCGACGAGCGCGACTCGACGACAGTCGAGCTCCCGGAGCCGGTCCGCCTGCCCGAGGGCGAAAACCTGACTGGCCTTCGGATCGGCGTCCCCAAGGAGCTGAATGAGGCCGATGGGATCGCGCCCGGCGTCACCGAGGCCGTGCAGCGAGGCATCGAGCTCGCGCGTTCGCTCGGCGCCGAGGTCGGGGAGTGCGAGCTGCCGCGCTCGGTCGAGTACGGGCTCGCCTGCTACTACCTGATCGCCCCGGCCGAGGCCTCGTCCAACCTCGCGCGCTACGACGGCGTCCGTTACGGCCTGCGCGTCGAAGGTGAGCGCTACCAAGAGATGGTCGAGCGCACGCGCGACGTCGGTTTCGGGGACGAGCCGAAGCGGCGGATCATGCTCGGCACGTATGCGCTCTCCGCCGGCTATTTCGACGCGTTCTACGGCCAGGCCCAGAAGGTGCGGACGGTGATCGCGCGGGAGCACGCGGCCGCGTTCGAGCGCTTCGACGTGCTCGTGTCGCCGACCTCGCCCACGGTGGCGTTCAAGCTGGGCGAGAAGGCGGCGAATCCGCTTGCGATGTACCTCTCCGACCTGCTCACGATTCCCTCCTGCATGGCCGGTCTGCCGGGGCTGAACGTCCCCTGCGGGCTCTCGGAAGGCCTGCCCGTCGGCTTGCAGCTGATCGGACCGCAGTTCTCCGAGAACACGCTCTTCCGGACCGGGCACGCGCTCGAGCGGGCGATCAACTTCGATCCGGTTCCGGAGCGCCTTCGTGGCTAGCGGCGTAGGCTCGACGGAGCCGCCCAGGAGCGGAGGTGCCGGCTTTGCCGGCGCCGGAGCGGGAAATTGGGAACCGGTCGTCGGGCTCGAGATCCACGTCCAGTTGAAGACGCGGACGAAGATGTTCTGTCGCTGCGCGAACGGCTTCGGCGGCGGCGAGAACACGCAGACCTGCCCCGTCTGCCTCGCCATGCCCGGGGCGCTGCCGGTGCCGAACCGGGTGGCGCTCGAGTGGACGCTCAAGCTCGGGCTTGCGCTCGGCTGCGAGATCCCGGTGCGGGCCGTCTTCGCGCGCAAGAACTACTTCTACCCGGATTCGCCAAAGGGCTATCAAATCTCCCAGTACGATCTGCCTTCTTGCATAAACGGCAAGATGCTAGTTCCGAGCGCAGCGGGCGATCACGAGGTCGGGATCGTGCGCGCCCACCTCGAGGAGGACGCGGCCAAGACCGTTCACGTCGGCGGGCGCACGGGCCGGATCGGGGGCGCCGAGCACTCGCTCGTCGACTTCAACCGTGTCGGCACGCCGCTCGTCGAGATCGTCACCGGTCCCGACATCCACTCCTCCGAGGACGCGCGGCGGTTCCTCCAGTTGCTGCGCCAGACCATCGTCGAGCTCGGGATCTCCGACGCCGAGATGGAGAAGGGGACGCTGCGCGTGGACGCGAACGTCTCGGTTCGGCCGCAGGGCACGGCTGAGCTGCGGACGCGCTGCGAGCTCAAGAACATGAACTCCTTCCGCTTCGTGGCTCAAGGGATCGACGCGGAGGTCGCGCGCCAGATCGCGGTCTACGAGTCGGGCGGCGAGGTCGTCCAGGAGACCTACGACTTCGACGCCTCCTCCGGCGTACTCACCGCGCGCCGGTCGAAGGAGGAGGCCGACGACTATCGCTACTTCCCGGAGCCCGATCTCGTTCCGGTCGAGCCGCCCGGCGAGCTCGTCGAGCGCCTTCGCGCCGAGCTGCCCGAGCTCCCGTCCGTACGGATCCGCAGGCTCGAGCGCGACCTCGATCTCGACCGGGCGCTGGTCCTCGTCGCCGGCGGACTGGACCGGCTCTACGAGGCGACGGTCGCGGCCGGGGCGGAGCCGGTTGCCGCGGCGAACTTGATTGCGAACCGGCTCGCAGGAATGGCCGGCGAAGCGGTCGATCCGGCCGAGCTCGCCCGGCTCGTCGAGGCGCGTGAGCGGATCCCACGCGCGGCGCTCGACGAGGCTCTCGCCAGAGTCGGCGAGCCGGGATTCGAGGCCGCTCCCTATCTCGCCCAGGAGTCCGTCTCGGACACGGCCGAGCTCGAGCCGCTGATCGCGCGCATCCTCGACGCCAATCCGGGCCAGGTCGCCGCCTACCGCGGTGGCAAGGAGGGGCTGCTGGGCTACTTCGTCGGCCAGGTGTTGAAGGAAACCGGTGGCCAGGCGAACGCCCGCGTCGTCAGCGAGCTCGTCCGGGAGAGGCTGACCGCCCGGTGAGCCCCGAGTTCCGCAAGGTCGCGATCGCTGCGGCGGTGCTCGGCTTTCTCTTGGCTCTCTTCATCGCTCTGCGCCCGGAGGACGAACAACCTGCGAGCACGAGCTCGGCTCCGACGACAACGGCTCCCGTGACGACGACGGCGCCTGCGACGACAGCGCCTGTGACGACGACCGAGCCGCCGACGACGACGGGAAGCAGCGGCCCCGGCACGGTTCGCATCGACTACACCATCACCGGTGGCAAGCCAGAGGGCGGAATCGCACGGGACTCGGTCTCGCGGGGTCGAATCGTCGTGCTCTGCGTCAGCGCCGACGTCGCCGATCACGTGCACCTGCACGGCTACGACCTGATGGCGAACGTCGCGCCGGGAGCACCGGCTCGGATCCGGTTCGTCGCCTCCGTGCCGGGGCGCTTAGAGATCGAGCTCGAGGACAGCGGGGTCCAGATCGGAGAGCTCGAGGTTCGCCCCTGATCCTGGTCGCGCACGGGATCGGCGGCGTCCGCGACCTCCCGGTTCCGACGTGGCTCTTCTCGTGGGGCGCGGCGGTCGTGCTCGTGCTCTCGTTCCTGCTGCTCGGCACGCTCTGGAAGCGCTCGCAGCTTGACCGGCGCGCCAAGGGGAGGCCGCTCCCGCAAGGTCTCGAGCGCGGGCTTGCTCGACCGCTTTGCGTGTTCTGCTCGGCGCAGTCTCGGCGGGTCTGTTCGTGCTCGTCTTCCTGGCGGCGCTGTTCGGCGAGCCGTCCTCGGCGACGAATCTGGCGCCCACGTTCGTCTACGTCATCTTCTGGCTCGGGATCGTCCTGCTCCAGATCGTGCTCGGAAACGTTTGGCCGGCGCTCAACCCTTGGCTCGCGATCGCGAGCGCGGCCGCCTGGATCTGGCGTGCGCTCGGACGGACCTGGAATCCGATCGTCGCCTATCCGGAGCGGCTCGGCGTCTATCCGGCGGCGCTGCTCCTCCTTGCGTTCGTCGCGCTCGAGCTCTGCTATGTCGACCCTGCGAACCCCCGGGCGCTCGCGCTCGCGATCGCGCTCTACAGCTACGTGACGTGGTTCGGAATGGCGGCCGTCGGCCGGCAACTCTGGGCCGAGCGAGGCGGGGCCTTCACGGTCTACTTCGGGCTGCTCGCCCGGATCGCTCCCTTCGGCCGGTCACACGACGAGCGGAACGGTCGGCTCGTGCTGCGGACGCCGCTCTCCGGGCTCGCGGGAGCCGAGCCGGTGTCGGGGATGCTCGCCGTCGTCGCGGTGATGCTCGGCTCGGTCGCGTTCGACGGCCTCAGCCGCTCGTCGGCGTGGCAGGACCTGCGGGCGGATGTCGAGGGCCCCATACGTCCTCGACTCCCCCGGCATGGCCGATCTCGTCGGGACGCTGCTCGCGCTGGGCGGGTTGCTCGGCTGCATCGCCGTCGTGGTCCTCGCCTACCTCGGTGCCACGCAGCTCGCGCGGCGCGCCGCGAGCGGCGAGCGGACACTTCACCCGGACTTCCTCCAGAGCCTCGTCCCGATCGCGCTCGTCTATGCCGTGGCGCACTACTTCACGCTGCTCCTCGTCCAGGGGCAGTTCGCGCTTCCGCTCGGCTCGGATCCGTTCGGGTAGGGCTGGGATCTTTTCGGCGTCGCCGACTACGCGCCGAATCTGGCGCCGCTCTCGCCGAAAACACGATCTGGTACGTCCAGGTCGGGGCGCTCGTCGCGGGCCATGTCGCCGGACTCGCGGTGGCGCACGACCGGGCCATCAGCCTCTTCCCGCCGAAGGCGGCGCTACGCTCGCAGTACGCGCTGCTCGCGCTGATGGTCGCCTACACGATCGGAGGTTGTGGCTGCTCTCGCAGGACTGATGCTCGCGCACGGCGGGATCGGCGGCGCGATCGTCGAGTTCCTGCTCGCCGTCGGGCTCCTAGCGGTCTTTCTCGCGGTCTATCTGCGCGAGCGCCGCGCGCGCGGCGAGGACGACCCGACCTGACGCGCTAGATCAACCCGCAGGAGCGGGCGGTGTTCGGCCAGGGGTGGAAGCCACGGCCGCTGCGGTAGGCGCGCTCGGCGACCCACATCTGCTCGACCGCCGACCAGTTGTTCGCCGTGCCCTTGCGACGGAGGACATCCGAGCCGTACGCCCGTTGGAAGGAGATGTCCATCTGAAGCCCGCCGTAATAGCCGTTGCCGGTCTGCGTCGCCCAACCCTGGAGCGGATGACGTTCGTATCGGTGGATGCAGAGCCATTGCGAGCGGTGCGGGGGCCGAGCGGCGCGACGCTCGGCGACGAGGGCGCGCGTCCGCCAGAGATCGCGCACCCACCTTCGGTAGGTACTGCTCGCGACCTTGCGCTCGCTGTAGGTCGTCGGCGTGCGCGGCTTCCCCATCAGCCGCTGCCAGCGCCAAGTCTCGCTGCGGTAGTCCGCGATCTGCTCGACGAGGCTCACCCGAGCCGAGCGCGCATCGGCGGCCTCCAGCCGTGCAAACGCAGCGAACGCCAGGACGAGGATTCCTACGAGCAGCAGCAAACGAACGGACAGGTTCAACGAAACCCCTTTGAACGGGAACAGGATCGGCCACCGGGACGCGGAGGAGCCGCAGGGCATCCGGGCAGCGCGCGTTGCCCCGGCAGGCTAGCAGGCCTATTGTTTGCAAAACGTAAGTTCTGTCACGTTCGAGCGACTGCGCCCGCGTAGATCAAGATCGCCGCGAGGGCGATGAAGAGAGAGGTTTTCCCGGTGCCGAGCCCGGCCAACGCGCTTCCGACGGCGGCCAGCGCGACCCCGGCGAGGAGCAGCGAGTTACCGAGTGGACGCCGTCGGAGCGTGACGAGCGCGACGGCGACGAGCGCCACCGAGCCCGCCACATTGCCGGCGATGGCCACGATCCGTGCTGGAAAGAGCTCGAGGTGGGCCTGGGCTTCCGGGATCGTCGTCCCGCTCACTGAAGCCGAGAGCGGAACGGCGACGGCGATCCCGATCGCGAGGCCGGTATAGACGAGCACGACAGGTCCCGCCAGACGTCGGCCCATCCCGAGCAGGGAGCCCGCGCCGAGCAGCGGTGCCGTGAGCAGGCCGCCGAAGAGGTAATAGGCGCGGAAAGACCGGTCGTCCCAGCCTGCGGCAGAGCCCCAGGCGAGCGCCGCAGCCCCGAGCGCGTAGGCGCCGAGCCCGGCGCTCCAGGCCGCGAGTTGAGCCGAGCGCGTGCCGCGCCAGCGGGCTGCGAGGAGGCCGCTCAGCCGGAGCGTCAACAGGGCGGCGGCGAATGCGAGCAGGGCTTCGGCTTCCACGGCCGGAGCGTATGCGCGCCCGGCGCGGAGGCGAGCGCTAGGCTCCGAGCGGATGGCGCCGAAGCGATACCTGTTCACGCCCGGACCGACGCCCGTGCCGCCGCAGGTGCTGGCCGCGCTCTCGGAGCCGGTGTTGCACCACCGCGCGCCCGACTTCCGAATCGTCTACGAGCGAGTGCTCGGAAGGCTCAAGGAGGTGCATCGGACGAGCGCGGAAGTCCTTCTCTTCACCTGCTCCGGCACCGGCGCCTTCGAGTCGGCGATCCTCAATCTCTGCTCCCCGGGAGACCGCGTTCTCGCCGTCAGCGCCGGGCAGTTCGGCGAGCGCTGGGCGTCGATGGCTCGCGGCTACGGCTGCGAGGTCGAGGAATTGAGCTACGCGTGGGGCGAGACGCCCTCCGCCGTCGAACTCACGCGCAAGCTCGCCGAGATCGAGCGGGTCTCGCTCGTCTTCCTCGTCCACTCGGAGACGTCGACGGGCGTCGTCTGCGACCTGCGGCCGCTCGCCGCCGCCGCGAAGGATGCGGGAGCGCTCGTCGTCGTGGATGCCGTCTCGAGCCTCGGCGCCGTCCCGTTGGAGATGGACGAATGGGGCCTCGACATCGTCGTCGCGGGCTCGCAGAAGGCTCTGATGACGCCTCCGGGCCTCGCCACGGTCGCTGTCTCGGAAGCCGCCTGGAAGCTCGCGGCGCGCTCGACGCTGCCGCGCTACTACTTCGACTGGCAGCGGACGCGTGTAGCCCAGGCAAAGCTGGACAGCGTTTTCACGCCGGCGGTTTCGCTCGTCGTCGCGCTCGACGTCGCACTCGGTTTGCTGCTCGAGGAGGGGCTCGACGCCGCCTGCGCCCGCCACGCCCGGCTCGGTCGCGCCTGCCGTGCCGGGATCAAGGCGATGGGGCTCGAGCTCTTCTCGCCGGATGAGGAGCGCTCGGCTGTCGTCACGGCCGCCTTCATGCCGGACGGTCTCGGCTCGACCGAGCTGACCGATGCGCTCCGCGACCGGCACGGAATCACGATCGCGGCCGGCCAGGGCGACCTCAAGGAGCGGATCTTCCGGATCGGGCACATCGGCTGGTTCGACGAGTTCGACATCGCGACCGCGCTCTCAGCCGTCGAGCTCGTGCTGGGCGAGCTCGACGCGCCCATCGAGCGCGGTCTCGCCGCCACGCGCGCGCTCGAGGTCTATGCCGAAGGAGCCCCGGTCTGAAAGCCCTCGTGCGCGAGGAGATCGCGGCCGCCGGGGTCGAGCTGCTCCGCTCGCGCTTCGACGTCGACGTCGATCTCGAATCCCCGCTCGAGGAGATCATCGGGGATTACGACGCGATCGTGATCCGCTCTGCGACGAAGCTGACCGCGGAGCTGCTGGAGCATGCGGACAAGCTCAAGGTGATCGGGCGCGCGGGGGTGGGGGTGGACAATGTGGACGTCGCCGCCGCGACGCGAAAGGGAATCGTCGTCGCGAACGCGCCCGACTCGACGGTCGTCTCGGCTGCGGAGCACACGATCGGCCTGCTCGTCGCGCTCGCCCGCAACATCCCGCAGGCCCATGCCGCCCTGAAGCAGGGTCGCTGGGAGCGCTCGCGCTGGGGCGGCGTCGAGCTCGCGGACAAGATGCTCGGCGTGCTCGGCTTCGGCCGGATCGGGCGGCAAGTCGCACGGCGCGCGCTCGGCCTCGGGATGCGCGTCGTCGGCTACGACCCGTTCGTCGTCCCCGACCGCTTCCGCGAGCTCGGAGCCGACCACGCCGAGACCGCCGAGCAGGTGCTCGCCGTTGCCGACTTCCTGACCCTCCACCTGCCGCTCACGGAGGAGACGCGTGGTTTCCTCGGCCCCGCCGCGCTCGCTCACGTTCGGCCGGGCGTGCGCATCGTGAACGCCGCGCGGGGCGAGCTCGTGGACGAGGCGGCGCTGACCGAGGCCATTCGCAGCGGCCGGGTAGCCGGCGCCGCGCTCGACGTCTTCTCCACCGAGCCCTATACCGGCGAGCTGTTGCAGCTCGATGCCGTCGTCGTCACCCCGCATCTCGCCGCGTCGACCGGCGAGGCCCAGGATCGGGCCGGCGTGATCGTCGCGGAGCAGGTCGTCGCCGCGCTCGAGGGCGGGCTCGTCACGAACGCGGTCAACATCCCGGTGGTGCGCGCCGAGGACCTCGAGCTGCTCGGGCCGTTCATCCCGCTTGCGGCCAGGCTCGGCCGGCTGGCCGTCGAGCTGGCCGGCGGCCAGCCGCGCCGGATCGCGCTCGCCTACAACGGAGCTCTCGCCGAGCACGACACCCGTCTCCTCACCGTCGCCGCGCTGAACGGCGCCTTCGAGGGGCGCGTCGAGCAGGCGGTCAACTACGTCAACGCCCCCCTGATCGCTGCGGAGCGCGGAATCGAGGTGACGGAGGAGCGCTCGACGACTGCGCGCGACTACACGAATCTCGTCTCCGTGACGGTCGACGGCGTCGAGGTCTCGGGCACCACGGTCGGGCCCGAGCACAGGCACTTCCTCGCTGCGGCCCTCGGCTTCGGGATCGACCTGCAGCTCTCGCCCCGGATGGTCTTCTTCCGTTACGCCGACGTTCCGGGCGTGATTGGTCGCGTCGGGACGATGTTCGGGGCGAGCGGCGTCAACATCGCGAACATGGCGGTCTCGCGGACGAAGGAGGGCGGTGAGGCGCTGATGGCGCTCTCGATCGACTCCGCGCCGCCGGCCGAGCTGCTGGAGCGCGTGCGCGGCGAAGGTTTCGACGACGCCCGCTTCATAGTCCTCGGCTAGGGGTACTCTTCCGCGGTGCGCACGAGCTGGCCCGAGCCGGTCGAGCGAGTCGCCGCTTTCCTGCGGGAGGCGGGTGGGGAGGCGAGGCTCGAGGAGTTCGAGTCAGGTACGCCGACCGCCCGCGCCGCCGCCGAGGCTGCTGGTTGCTCGCTCGATCAGATTGTCAAGTCGATCGTCGTCATCTGCGGCGGCCGGCCTGTCGTCGTCCTCGTTCCGGGCGACCGCCGTGTCGACCTGGACAAGGTCGCGCGCGCCGCCGGAGCGACGGATGCGAGGATCGCCGGCGCCGACGAGGTAGTGGCCACCACAGGTTTCGAGCCTGGTGCCGTCGCTCCGTTCCCGCTACCGCGAATCGTGCGCAGGTTCGTCGACAGAACGCTTCTGACCCACGATCTCGTCTGGGTCGGCGCCGGCTCGCCGGCGCACCTCGCTGCGATTCGCCCGCCCGAGCTGCTGCGTTTGACCCGCGGCGAGCCGATGGACGCCGTCCAGGAGGCCGCATACCATTCCGCCCCGAGAGGAGACGCCTGAATGCGCGAGACCGAGACGATCTGGATGAACGGTGAGTTTATCCCGTGGAAGGATGCGACGATCCACGTCGGCGCCCACGGGCTCCATTACGGCACCGGTGTCTTCGAGGGGATTCGCTGCTACGAGACGCCGAAGGGTCCGGCCGTCTTCCGGCTCGGGGAGCATCTGAACCGGCTCGCGAGCTCCGCGAAGCTGCTCCACATGAAGTTGCCGTACGGAATCGACGAGATCAGGACGGCGATGCACGAGCTGATCGGCCGGAACGGCCTGGCCGAGTGCTACGTCCGCCCGTTCGCCTTCTACGGCTACGGCGAGCTCGGCGTGCACACGGGCGACAACCCGATCGAGGTCGTGATCATGAGCTGGCCCTGGGGCAACTATCTCGGGGACGAGAATGCGGGCTCGGGAATCCGCGCCAAGGTCTCCTCGTGGCAACGCGTCGGCGCCAACACGATCCCGCACGTCGCGAAGGCGACCGGGATCTATCTCAACTCGATGCTCGCGGTTCACGAGGCTCAGCGCGCCGGCTACGACGAGGCGATCCTTCTCACCGCCGACGGCTATGTCGCCGACGGGTCGGGCGAGAACGTCTTCGTCGTCAAGGACGGCCGGCTCTGGACGCCGCCGCTCTCGACCTCGATCCTGCCCGGGATCACTCGCGACACCGTGATCCAGATCGCGCAGGATCTCGGCTACGTCGTCGAGGAAGGCAACGTGATCCGTTCCGACCTCTACCTCGCGGACGAGGTTTTCATGACGGGTACGGCCGCCGAGGTGACGCCCGTCCGGTCGGTCGACGACCACGAGGTGGGCGTCGGTCCGGTGACGCTCGAGCTCCAGAAGGCGTATCTCGACACGGTTCGCGGCCAAAGCGAGCGCTGGAGTCACTGGCTCGACTACGTGGACGTGGCCGAGCGGGCGTCGACCCAGGCATGAGCGTCCAACCGAAGGTCGTCCGATGAGTACGGCGCTCAAGCCGATCCCGCTTTCGGCGCCGTACATCGACGAGCGGGACGAGGAGCTCGTGCTCGAGGTGCTCCGCTCGGGGCGGCTCTCGCTTGGGCCCTCGATCGACCGCTTCGAGGAACTCTTCGCGGAATGCGTCGGGGCGCCGTTTGCGGCCGCCGTCTCGTCCGGGACGGCCGGCCTGCACCTGCTCTGCCGGCTCGCGGGTCTCGAGAAGGGGGACGAGGCGATCACCTCGCCGTTCTCGTTCGTCGCCTCGGCGAACTGCGCGATCTACGAGGGCGCGACGCCGGTTTTCGCGGATATCGACCCGAAGACGCTGAACCTCGATCCGGCCGCCGTCGAGGCTGCGATCACGGAGCGGACGAAGGCCGTGATCGCGGTCGACATCTTCGGCTATCCCTGCGAGCTCGAGCTGCTGCAGCGGCTCTGCGAACGGCACGGATTGGCGCTGATCCAGGATGCGTGCGAGGCGCTCGGAGCCGAGTACCGGGGAGCTCCGGTCGGTTCCCAGGGCCCGTCCGCCGTCTTCGCCTTCTATCCGAACAAGCAGATCACGACCGGCGAGGGCGGGATGGTGACGACGCATTCGGAGGCGGAATGGCTGCTGCTGAAGAGCCTCCGTAACCAGGGGCGCGCTGACGGCGGGGGCTGGCTCGAACACGCGCGGCTTGGCTACAACTACCGGATCGACGACATCCGAGCGGCGCTCGGGATCGGTCAGCTCGAGAAGCTCGAGACGATTCTCGCGCTTCGCCAAGGTGCGGCGAAGCGCTATTCCGAGCTCTTGGTCGATGTCGAGGGAATGGAGGTTCCGCTTGCCGACGACGCCGAGCATGTTCGCTCGTGGTTCGTCTACGTCGTCACGCTCGCGCGCGGAATCGACCGGGAGCGCGTGATCGCGGAGCTCGAGCGCCAGGGGATAGCGACCTCGCGCTATCTCCCCTCGATTCACCTCCAGGCCTACATGCGCGAGACCTACGGTTTTTCGGAGGGCCTCTGCCCGGTCTCGGAGGAGCTCTCGCAGCGAACCCTCGCGCTCCCGTTCTTTGCCCAGATCGAGGCGGAGGATCAGGAGCGCGTGGTCGAGGCGCTCCGGGCTGCGCTGGCGTAGCGCTACCAGCCGGCCGTGCCAGGCCCGCCGCCGTAGAAGCCGCCCGGCTGCGGCGTCGCCTGCTCCTCGCCCACGAAGCACGCGTCCATCGGAGCGCAGTGGAAGGCGACGGCGTCGCGGATGGGCTCGAAGCCTCGCGCCGGCCCGGGATACGACCACGCGGCGCGCTCCGCCCGGCGCGCGCCGCCGACGATGTCGAAGTAGGTCGCGCTCCCTTTCCACTCGCAGACCGTCGCGCGGCCGCCCGTCGGCTCGAGCGCAACGGCGAGGACGTCCTCGCGCGGGACGTAGTAGACCGGAGGATGCGTCGTCTCGAGCACTCGCTGCGCGTGCGTCGAGTCCGCAACGGTGACGCCGCCGAGGATGACGCGGATCCGGTCGCTCACGGGCTCGAGACGGGGCGGTCGGGGATAGTCGGCGACGCGTTCCATGCGACAATGATGCCGGTGGACGCTCTCCGCATGGTTTTCCTCGGCTTCGGCAAGTACGCTCGCGCCGACCGGATCTATGCGCTCCAGCCGATCACGGGCGACGCGCGAGGCGGCGGGCAGCGCACGCTGGTCTGGGTCGAGGGCGTGACGGATCCGATCGTCGCCTCGCGCACGGAGCGGACGATCCTGCAGGAGATGGGTCAAGACGCTGCTGCGAGTACGCCGCTCCTCGACGAGGCTCTCTCGCTCGCGGAGCGCCTCGCCGAGGACGCGTCGAGCGGCAGAGTCGATCTGGCCGACCTCGGCCGGCGCGCACGGAGCCTGCTCGAGTCGTCGGCGCGGTCGCCGGAGCCGTCGAAGCTCTTCTGAGCACTCTTCCGAGTTCCTGGGATGGGGTGAACCTCGGCCCCGACTTCTTCGCGCGCAGCGTGCACGAGGTCGCGCCCGATCTGCTCGGCGCGACGCTGTTCCTCGACGGAGTGGGCGGAGCGATCGTCGAGGTCGAGGCCTACGACAGCACCGACCCGGCAAGTCACGGCTATCGCGGGCGGACGCCGCGCAACGCGTCGATGTTCGGCCCGCCTGGGTGCGCCTACGTCTATCGCTCCTACGGGATTCACTGGTGCCTGAACCTCGTCTGCGAGGAGGAGGGGAGCGCGGCTGCCGTGCTCGTGCGCGCGCTGGAGCCTGCCGTCGGGCTCGAGCGGATGCGGAAGCGACGTGGGCTCGACGATCCGCGTCTGCTCTGCGCAGGACCCGGTCGGCTCTGCCAGGCGCTCGGCGTGACGCGCGAGCACGACGGCCTCCGCCTCGACACAGCCCCGTTCGACCTCGTCCCGCGCTTGAAGCACGTGGAGATCGTCGCCGGCTCGAGGATCGGGATCAGCCGGGCCGCAGAACTGCCGTGGCGTTACGCCGTGGCCGGATCGCGCTTCCTCAGCCGACCGTTGATCAGCCCCGGGCCACGACGAGCTTGACTTCGAGTCCCGGCGACGCGGCAAGTCCGGGCTTCGGCGTCTGCTCGAGGACCGCGCCGGAAGCTCCGTCCACGTAGGTCACCGCGGGCACGAGCTTCAGCCGCTCCAGCTTCGACCGCGCTTGCTCGATGCTCGCGCCGACGACGTTCGGGATCACGCCGTGCACCGGCTTCGTGACGACGAGGATCACCTTGTCGAACGACGCTGCATAGCCGCGCTTCGGCCGCTGGTCGACGACGATCCCGGCCCGTTGCAGCGCCGCGGCCGGCTTGTAGACGACCTCGGCGGTCAGCGGTTGCGCGGTCAGACGGCGCTCGGCCGCCGCGAGCGACTGGCCGATCACGCCCGGCACCTGCACCTCGTCTTCGCGGCAGTTCGCCGAAGCCTGCGGGCCCCTGCCGTCGAAGTAGACGACCTCCTGCCTGGCGTCGCAGATCCCGTTGTCGAGCAGCAGGCGCTCGTCGCGGCGGACCACGAGCTTCGCGTCGGTGTAGCGGAACGGCGGCGTGAGAAATGCCTCGGCCTCGAGATCCTCGAGCGCCACCTCGGCGAAGGCCTTCCAGATCTCCGCCGGGTAGCTGCCGCCGGTCACGGCCTCGCCGTCGAACTCGGTCAGCATGGGCTGCAGCGTCTCCGGATAGCCGACCCAGACAGCGACCACGAGTTGCGGCGTGTAGCCGACGAACCAGGCGTCGCCGTAGTTCTCGGTCGTGCCCGTCTTGCCGGCCACGGGCCGGTCCGGTAGCTGCGCGCGTGTGCCCGTCCCTTGGGAGACGACCTTCTGCAGGATCGAGTTGACGGTCCGGGCGTCCGTAGGAGTGAGCACGCGCTTGCCGATAGGCGTGTTGCGCCGCTCCGTGCCGCCTTCGGCGATCGAGTCGATCACGCGCGGCCGGTTGCCGAGAATCGCTCCGTCGATTCGCAGGCCGTTGTTCGCGAAGGCGGCGTAGGCGCGCGCAAGCTCGAGCGGGTTGACCGACTCTGTGCCGAGCCCGATCGAGTAATAGCCCTGGAGCCGGCTCTGGATTCCCATCGCCTTCGCCGTCTCCGCGACCTTGCGGGAGCCGACAAGGCCGGTGAGCTGGGCGTAGACGGCGTTGTCCGACTCGATCGTTGCCTGCTCGAGATCCACCGAGCCGTAGTAGACGTCGTCGTAGTTCGAGACGACCCAGTACTTGTCGCCGAGGTCGATCTCCTGCGGCTTCGAGTCGAAGCGCGTGGCCGGCGAGATTCCCTGACGCAGCGCGGTCGCGAGCACGAAGGGCTTGAAGGCCGAGCCGGGTTGACGCTCGCTCTGAACCGCGAGGTTGAATTGGCTCTTGCGGTAGTTCGAGCCGCCGACCATCGCCTTGACCGCCCCGGTGCGAGGATCGATCGCGACGAGCGCGGCGGTCGGGCCGTCCGGGTCGGTCAGCGTCCCGGCGATCGCGTCGCGCGCCGCGCTCTGAAGATCGAGGTCGATCGTCGTGTGCACCTCGAGCCCGCCGCCGTACACCCGCGCCGCGCCGTATTCTTCGACGAGCTGCCGTTTGACGTAGTTGACGAAGTACTGGGCGGGTCCCTCGGTGCCCGGCAACCTGACGTCTCGGGCGCGCGGTAGCGGCGCCGCGTTCGCAGCGAGGAGCTGCTGCGGCGTGATCTTTTCCTCCTCGACCATCGCCTGGAGCACGACGAGCCGCCGGTCGCGCGCGGCCCGCGGGGAGACAACCGGGTCGTAGGAGGTCGGGTTCGCCGGGATCCCGGCGAGGAGCGCTGCCTCGTGCAGCTCCAGATCGCCTGCCCCGTGGCCGAAATACGTGAGCGAGGCCTGCTGGACGCCGTAGGCACCGTTTCCGAAATAGATCGTGTTCAGGTAGGCCTCGAGGATCCGCCGTTTCGACCACCTCTGGTGGAGCTGCCAGGCGAGCGCCGCCTCGCGCACCTTGCGGGCGATCGTCTTCTGGTCGCGATCCAGCGCGTTCTTGACGAATTGCTGCGTGATCGTCGAGCCTCCCTCGACCACCTTCTTCTGCCGGATGTCCGCCCAGAGCGCGCGCCCGATCCCGCGGATGTCGACGCCCCGATGCTCCCAATAGCGCCGATCCTCGACCGCGACGATCGCGTGTCGCATCCAGGGATTGATCTCGTCGAACTCGACGAGGGTGCGCGGTTCGGAGCCGCGGAGGACGGTCAGGATGCGGGGTGGTCCGGGTGAACCCTTGCGCGCCGCGGCGTAGATATGGCCGTTGACCTGCTGCTCGAGCTGGCGGCTGGGATCGAGCTGCGGAAGCTCGCCCGCGATCGCCGTGATCAGCCCGAAGCTGAACGACACCGATCCGAGGAGCCCGAGGACGGTGAGGAGCGCGAGAAGCCTGCTCTTGCGGATCCGCCGCCGACGCCGCTTCGGCGAGGCGTGTTTTCGTTTCAAACGCAAGCGCCGAAGTGTAGTTCAGGCCCTCGTTCTTTCAGACGCCGGCGGCCGAGATTACGGCGAGCACGTCGTCCGCGTAGCGCTCGAGCTTCGCCGGGCCGAAGCCCTTGACGCCGGCGAGGTCGGCCTCGGAGGTCGGCTTGGCGGTCGCGAGCTCGCGCAGGGTCGCGTCGTGCAGGACGACGTACGCGGGCACCTCGTCGCTCCGGGCGCGCTCGAGCCGCCAGGCGCGAAGTTGCTCGAAGAGCCCCTCGTCGGCCGGCACCCCCGAAGCTCCGGCTGCCCCCTTCGAGATCGCGGGCACGTCGGCGCCCGGCACCGTTCGGAGCAACCGGAATCCGTCCTCGCTCTCGAAGACCTGGAGCGCTCCGGCCACCTCGAGGAGCTGGATCCAGCGCTTGACGTCCGCCTGGGTCGCGGCGGCGAGCGCGCCGAACGCCGCCGAGCGTCGAGCCGACTTGGGCGCGCTCATCGAGCCGCGCAGCAACGCGGTGAGACCGGTGCGCCCGAGCGGCCAGCGCAGCTCGAGCACCGTTCGGTAGATCGTCGCGCCGATGTCGCCCGGCAGGGGCGCTGCGGCGGCCTGCTCCGGTTCCAGCCTCGCCAGAGGCGAGCAGACGTCGCACATCCCGCAGTCCTCTTCGAGTCGCTCACCGAAATGTTCGGCAACCTGGCGGTGACGGCAGCGCGCCGACTCGGCGAAGCGTACGAGCCGGTCGGCGCGCGTGATCGCCTCCGCCTCGTAGCGCGCCAGCAGTGCGTCGATGCGCGCGCCCGAATCCGCGGGAGGGTCGGGAACCTCGATCTGCATCGATCGGCCGACGTCGAAGCTGCGCTGGACGAGCCCCACCTGCTCGAGCATCCCGACGAGCACGCGCGGATCCGGCTCGCCCCGCAACCCGGAGCCGAGCTCCTCCGGCTGCACCTCGGCGCGGCCGCGCAGCCGTCCGTAGACGCTGCGGAGGTCGGCGCGGGTCGGGATGTCGGAGCGCGCAAAGCGCCTCAACGTGCCCGCGTCGGCGCGGCTCGCGAGGAGGAGCGTGTCCGAGGCGCGCCCGTCCCGACCGGCCCGACCGATCATCTGGACGTAGCTCTCCAGCGACTCGGGGTAGTTGTAGAGCGCAACGAGGCGGATGTCCGGCTTGTCGATCCCCATCCCGAAAGCTGTCGTCGCGACGACCGTCTGAACCCGGCCTTCGATGAACTCCTCCTGGGTGGCTGAGCGCTCGGCCGGATCCAGGCCCGCGTGGTAATGGGCGGCGCCGAGGTCGTGCGCGCGCAGCGTCCGCGCGAGCTTCTCGCACGAGAGTCGCGAGCGCGCGTAGACGATCGCCGAGGCGCCGCGCAGCTCGTGCAAGCGCCGCACGAGCGCCCGCAGCCGGTCGTCCTCGTTGTCGACGAGCTCGATGTCGTAGCGCAGGTTCGGGCGGACGACGGAGGTGCGCACGATCTCGGGATTGCGGCCGAGCGCCTCCGCGATCTGCCGCTCCGTCTCGGGCGTCGCCGTCGCGGTCATCCCGAGGATCGACGGCCGCCCAATGCGTTCGAGCGCCCGCCGGATGAAGAGGTAATCGGGCCGGAAGTCGTGTCCCCACATGCTGACGCAGTGCACCTCGTCGATCACGACCAGACCGACGTCGATCTCGGCGAGCGCGTCCACGAACGAGCGCTGACGAAGCCGCTCGGGAGCGGCGTAGAGAAGCCGGTAGCGCCCGTCGGCTACACCTCGAAGTCGGCGTGCCGCCTCGTCCGGCTCGAGCGAGGAGTTGAGCAACGTCGCTTGCCCGGCGATCTCCGGCGGCAGCTTGTCCATCTGGTCTTTCATGAGCGCGATCAGCGGGCTGAGCACGAGCGTCGGTGTCGGCCGCAGCATCGCCGCCAGTTGGTAGGTGAGCGACTTCCCCGAGCCCGTGGGCATCAGAGCGAGCGTGTCGCGGCCCTCGATCGCGGCCCGCACAACCCGCTCCTGACCGGGGCGGAAAGCGGGAAAGCCGAATAGGCGAGTCAGCGCGGGGACGAGCGAGCTCATCCGATCGAGTCTACGGAGGCGATCGGCGAGCCTTCGTTACGTCTTTTCCACAGCTCCTACACCGTCGCGAAGAGCGGCGGCTGCGTCAGAGTCTCGACACCGCCGTCCTCCTCGAGCGTGACCGCAACCTTCGCGTCGGGCGCGACCGGACGCGAAAGCGCCTGCACGAGTCGGGCCTCGCCGCCCTCGAAGAGCCCTGCCGGGCGGAAGACGCCTCCCTCGACGACCCAGAGCTCGTAGGTCTTGCCCGCGGGCGCCGGGTCGATGCCGGAGAGTACGACCGCCGCCTTACCCGTGTCGGAGACGACGATGTGACCGTCGGCGCCGCGGAATGGGACCGTGTGGGCGTCAGGATCGGCGACGATCGCGAGCGCCTCGCCTGTCCCGGCGCGCGCTGTGCGCTCCCGGTCGAGCTCGCGCGAGAGCGACGTGCTCCAGAGGCCGAAGCCGAGCGCGAGCACGGCCGCAACCGCGGCGAGCGATGCGGTCGCGGGCAACGCCCAGCGAGGCCGAAGCGGCACGACCTTCGGCCGCTCGCTCTTCGCCTGGGCGAGGATCCGCTCCCGGAGGGCGGGTGCCGGAGACGGCCCGCCGGCCGCGTGCGCCAGCGCGCCCGAGACTGCCCAGAAAGAGGCGAGCTCCTCTCGGCAGCTCTCGCACGTGGCGAGATGGTTCTCGTAGCGCTCGCGCTCGCGCGGATCGAGCGCGTCGAGCGCGTAGGCGGCGGTCAGCTCGTGGTGGTCGTCCATGCGTCCCTCTCTGCGCCCTCGTCGAGCAGCTCGCGCATGCGCGACAGCCCGGAGAACATCCTGCTCTTGATCGTTCCGAGCGGCTGGCCGAGCCGTTCCGCGAGCTCGGACTGGGTGAAACCGCCGTAGTAGGCGAGCTCGAGCGCCTCGCGCTGCTGATCCGGCAGGCGGCGCAGCGCATTCTGCACGCGCTCGCGCTCGAGCTGCAGCCAGGCGCTGTCCTCGGCCGATCCCGTCGCGGCCTCGGGCGCCTCCTCCAGCGGCTCGGAGCGGCGGCGCTCTTCTCGCCGCACGAGATCGACCGCGCGACGATGGACGAGCGTCAGGATCCAAGTCGAGGCCTTCGCCCGCTCCGGGATGAAGGTGGCCGCTGCACGCCAGAGCCCGAGAAAGGCCTCCTGAACGGCGTCCTCGGCGAGTGACTCGTCCCGGAGGACGCGATACGCGAGGCCGTAGGCGATCCCGCCGACGCGGTCGTAGAGCTCCGCGAGCGCAGCTTCGTCGGAGCGCGCGACGAGCGCGACGAGCGCTTCGTCCGACAGGTGAGCGTGGTCGCGAATGCGCATCGGAGCCGGCCGCTTGGGACGGGCTCCGAACGTTACCACCGTCGGCGCGCAGACGATCACGCCCCTGGTTCGCAGTGCACGCGCCGTCGGTTCGTCGGCGCGATGCGAACCGACCTTCCCGATCCCTCGAATCAGCCGCGTCATCACGACAAGGAGGATGGGTATGAAGGCGAGAATCCTGGCGGCCGGTGCAATCACCGCCGCTGTGCTCGCTGTGCTCGCTGCGGCAGTCGTCGGGCCTGGACCTCCACGAGCACGACCACGACGGCGAGCGCCATGCACACCTCCACACACACGCGTCGAGTGGCTCTCACAGCCATGCGCACAAGGTGCGGACGCCGCTCGGCGCCTACGGCATCGGCCTCGTCCACGGAATGGGCGGCAGCGCCGGCGTCAGCATCCTGCTGCTCGCCTCGATCGACTCGCAGCGACTCGCAGTCCTCTCGCTCGTGATCCTTGCGATCTTCACGGCGGTCTCGATGACGATGCTCACGGCCGCGTTCGGAGCGACCTTGATGTCGGCTCCCGTTCGACGATCTTTCAACGCTGTCGCCCCCGCGATCGGTGTTGCGAGCCTGACGTTCGGATTCTGGTACGCCGCCGCGGCCTGGAGTCTCATGCCCTATCCCTTCTGAGCGGTCTCCCGCTGCTGGTGGCATGATCGGCCGTCCGCCCCCGAGTCAGGCGTCCGCACCCGAGTCAGGAGAGTCACGATGAGCGAGCACAGCCACGGCGACGAGACCCACTCGCATCCTCACACCGAAACCGAGCACGAGCACACCGAGCACGACCACGAGCACAGTCACGGCGACGTCACGCATTCGCACTCGCATGAGCACGAAGCCGGCGGCGAGTCCGATCACTCGCACGAGCACGACGCCGAGTAGAGCCATCGACGTGCAGGACCCGCTGAACGTCGCCGATTTCGAGCGGCTTGCAGAGGCAGCACTCGAGCCGGGGGCGTTCGGGTACTTCGCGGGCGGAGCCGGCGACGAGCACTGCCTGCGAGAAAACGTCGCAGCGTGGCGCCGGCTGCGGCTGCGGCCACGCGTGCTCGTCGACGTCGGCGACGCCACCCCAGCGACCACGGTGCTCGGAACGCCGGTCTCGATGCCGCTTCTTGTTGCCCCGACCGCGTTTCACAGGATGGTGCACCCGGACGGGGAGCCCGCGACGGCTCGGGCGGCTGCCGCCGCCGGGACGATCATGTGCCTGTCGACGCTCGCCACCTGCGGACCGGCCGAGGTGGCGGCAGCGGCTCCCGGAGCTCCACGGTGGTTCCAGCTCTACGTCTTCCGCGAGCGGCAGGTGACCCGTAGCCTCGTCGAGCAGGCGGTCGGGGCCGGCTTCGAAGCGATCGTGCTCACCGTGGACGCGCCTCGGCTCGGCCGCCGGGAGCGCGACCTGCGTACCGGCTTCCGGATTCCGGAGGACGTCCTCGTGCCGAGTGTCGCCGCCGCGACGGGGGCGTGGGCGGGCGCAACCCCTCTCGACGCCCTCTCGCAGATCGATCCGACGCTCTCCTGGCGCGATCTCGAGCAACTCGTCGCCGACTCGCCCGTTCCCGTCGTCGTGAAGGGGATCCAGACCGCCGAGGACGCGCACCTCGCGTGCGAGCACGGCGCGAGCGCGATCGTCGTCTCGAACCACGGCGGCAGGCAACTCGACGCAGTCGCGCCGACGGCCGAGCTCCTTACCGAGTGCGTGGACGCCGTCGACGGCCGGATCGAGGTCTACGTCGACGGCGGAATCCGGCGCGGCACGGATGTGATCGCCGCGCTCGCGCTCGGCGCCCGGGCCGTCCTCGTCGGCCGGCCCGTTCTGTGGGGGCTTGCCCACGGCGGCGAGGCGGGCGCGAGGCACGTGCTCGAGTTGCTGCGCGGCGAGATCGAGCTTGCCCTCGCTCTCTGCGGCTGCGCTACCCCCGACGCGGTCACGTCGGCACACTGCTCTCGATGAGACGTTGGGTCCGATGAAGCGATGGTGCATTCTCGCGGCGATGCTCGTGCTCGCCGGCTGTGGCGGAGCAGAGGAGCCAGCGTTCGAGGGGATTGCGGTCGAAGACCCCGGCCCGGTTCACGTCCATGGACTCGGGATCGACCCCGCCGACGGCGCGCTCTTCATCGCGACGCACACGGGTCTCTTCCGGGTGGGCGCCGGCGAGAATCGCGCGGGCCGGGTGGGCGAGAGTCGGCAGGACACGATGGGCTTCTCGGTCGCCGGCCCGAACCGCTTCGTCGGCTCTGGGCATCCCGATTTGCGCACCGACCTGCCGCCGCTGCTCGGGCTGATCGAGTCCACCGACGCGGGGAGGACATGGACGCCGATCTCTCTGCTCGGAAAGGCGGACTTCCACGTTCTCCGCTCGGCCGGGAGCCTGGTCTACGGCTTCGACTCGGGGAACGAGCGGCTTCTCGTCAGCTCGGATCGCGGCCGGACCTGGGCGGAGCGCGACGCGCCCGAGCCGCTCCTCGACCTCGCATCGCGACCGGGGCACCCTACCGCCGCGATCGCCTCGGGCTCGGTGCTCTACCGCACGACTGACGGAGGGAAGCGCTGGAGCGCACTCGGCGGTGAGGCCGGGTATCTCGCCTGGTCTCGGCCAGACCGGCTCTTCCAGGTCACCGGCACCGGTCATGTTCAGCTCAGCCGCGACGGGGGCGAGACCTGGCGCCCGCTGGGCTCGATCGGCGGCGAGCCAGCCGCCTTCCTTGCCGTCTCGGCGACCGAGCTCTACGCGGCGCTGCACGACGGCACGATCAAGGTCTCGCGCGACGCCGGGCGAAACTGGTCGATACGCTCGCGACCGTGATCGAGCGGCTGACGCGCAACGCGGTCGACGTCCTTCCGGCCGGCGGTCTGGAGCAGAAGCTGAAGCTCGGCCGGCCTCTGAGGGTCAAGCTTGGAATCGACGTCACCTCTCCGGACATCCACGTCGGCCGCGGTATCCCGCTCCAGCGGATGCGCGCGTTCCAGGATGAAGGGCACGTCGGCGTCCTGATCGTTGGCGACTACACGACTCGCATCGGCGATCCGTCCGGCCGCTCGTCCGAGCGGCCGATGCTCTCGGACGAGGAGATCGATGCGAACGCGAAGACGTACGTCGACCAGGCGCTGCAGCTGCTCGACGCGGCGCGGACAGAGGTGCGGTTCAACAGCGAGTGGCTGAAGAAGCTCGATTTCGCCGAGCTCCTGCGCCTGACCCGGACGGTGACGGTGGCGCAGCTCCTGGAGCGCGACGACTTCGCCAAGCGCTTCGCGGCGCGGGAGCCCATCTCGGTCTCTGAGCTGCTCTACCCGTTGATGCAGGCGTACGACTCGGTCGCCGTCGAGGCAGACGTCGAGCTCGGCGGCACCGATCAGCTCTACAACCTCCTGACAGGAAGGACAGTGATGGAGGCGTACGGTCTCGAACCGCAGGTCGTGCTGACGACGCCCCTTCTCCTCTCCTGGGATGGAGCCAAGATGAGCTCGTCCGTGGGCAACAACATTCCGTTGACCCTGGCGCCCGAGGAGCAGTTCGGCCGAACGATGCGGATCCCGGACGATGAGCTCGCAGAGTGGTATCGGCTCGTGGCGGAGCGCCCGCTGCCTGCGACCGCACCGATGGATGCAAAGCTCGCACTCGGCCGCTGGGTCGTCGCCCGTTCCCATGGAGAGGACGCCGCGTCCGCCGCCGAGGCGCACTTCACCCGTGTCGTGCGCGAAGGGCAGGCGCCTAGGCACGTGACGGAGAGCCCGCTGCCCGAGGGAGATCCCGTGCATCTGCCGGCCGCGCTCGCCTCGGCTTTTGGCTTCTCGACGAGCGAGGCGCGACGGTTGATCGCCCAGGGCGGCGTCAAGCTCGACGGCGAGGTTGTCCGCGAGCTCGACCTTGCGCGCGCCACCCTGCTCGACGCGACCGTCCAGGCGGGCAAGCGTCGCTTCACGAGGTTCCGCACGACGGTCTGAAGCTTCCCCTTCCTCTTGACAGGCACGCTTGGTTTGCTACTGTTCATCGGCCGCCCGAGAGGGTCGGCGTCGAAAAGTCCCCGTCCTCGACCTACGGAGCGCCTCCAAGCCCGATCGGATACGATCAAGTTCTGAAGCTTGGTGGCCTCTGGCGCGAGTCGGAGGCTTTTTTACGCCGGTCAGGCCGGCATTGGTCTTTGAAAACTCAGCAGCGTGCGTTTACGTCGAGACCTCGTCGTCTTGTGGGCTTCGCCCATGATTCGGACGAGGCTTAACTAACTCGTCACCGATCCCTCCGGCTTGCCGGCGGGTGAGGAGACACTTTGAGCTTCAAGCTCGAAGAGAAGCTTGTCCTTTTCGAAGGGCAAACACATCTTCACGGAGAGTTTGATCCTGGCTCAGGACGAACGCTGGCGGCGCGCTTAACACATGCAAGTCGAGCGAGAACCAGACCTTCGGGTCCGGGGACAGCGGCGAACGGGTGAGTAACACGTGGGTAATCTGCCCTCGATTCTGGGATAGCCCGGGGAAACCCGGATTAATACCGGATAGCCTCTTGAGCTCTCGGGCTCTCGAGAAAAGGTAGCTTCGGCCTCCGATCGAGGATGAGCCCGCGGTGGATTAGCTTGTTGGTGGGGTAATGGCCTACCAAGGCGACGATCCATAGCTGGTCTGAGAGGACGATCAGCCACACTGGGACTGAGACACGGCCCAGACTCCTACGGGAGGCAGCAGTGGGGAATCTTGCGCAATGGGCGAAAGCCTGACGCAGCGACGCCGCGTGGGGGAAGAAGGCCTTAGGGTTGTAAACCTCTTTCAGCAGGGACGAAGCCACTCGGGTGAATAGCCCAGAGGGTGACGGTACCTGCAGAAGAAGCCCCGGCTAACTACGTGCCAGCAGCCGCGGTAATACGTAGGGGGCAAGCGTTGTCCGGATTTATTGGGCGTAAAGAGCGTGTAGGCGGCCGCACAGGTCCGTTGTGAAAACTGGAGGCTTAACCTTCAGACGTCGATGGAAACCGTGCGGCTAGAGTCCGGAAGAGGAGAGTGGAATTCCTGGTGTAGCGGTGAAATGCGCAGATATCAGGAAGAACACCCGTGGCGAAGGCGGCTCTCTGGGACGGTACTGACGCTGAGACGCGAAAGCGTGGGGAGCGAACAGGATTAGATACCCTGGTAGTCCACGCCGTAAACGATGGGTGCTAGGTGTGGGGGGTGTCGACTCCCCCCGTGCCGAAGCTAACGCATTAAGCACCCCGCCTGGGGAGTACGGCCGCAAGGCTAAAACTCAAAGGAATTGACGGGGGCCCGCACAAGCAGCGGAGCATGTGGTTTAATTCGACGCAACGCGAAGAACCTTACCAAGGCTTGACATGCACTTGAAAAGCGTGGAAACACGTTCCCTCTTCGGAGCAAGTGCACAGGTGGTGCATGGCTGTCGTCAGCTCGTGTCGTGAGATGTTGGGTTAAGTCCCGCAACGAGCGCAACCCCTGTCCTATGTTGCCAGCGAGTAATGTCGGGGACTCATAGGAGACTGCCGGTGACAAATCGGAGGAAGGTGGGGATGACGTCAAGTCATCATGCCCCTTATGTCTTGGGCTACACACGTGCTACATTGGCCGGTACAAAGGGTTGCGATGCCGCGAGGCGGAGCGAATCCCAAAAAGCCGGTCTCGGTTCGGATTGGAGGCTGAAACTCGCCTCCATGAAGGCGGAGTTGCTAGTAATCGCGAATCAGCAACGTCGCGGTGAATACGTTCCCGGGCCTTGTACACACCGCCCGTCACACCACGAAAGTTGGCAATACCCGAAGCCGGTGGGCTAACCCGCAAGGGAGGCAGCCGTCGAAGGTAGGGTTGATGATTGGGGTGAAGTCGTAACAAGGTAGCCGTAGCGGAAGCTGCGGCTGGATCACCTCCTTTCTAGGGATATCGGAGCACTTACTCCGATAGGCGTCGAGCTTGTAGATGTCGTCCTCTCGAGGACGTCGTCCGATGACTCGATTCGCCTAGAAATTACGTCGACCTCGATGTACGTTCCGCGTACGCTGCTGAGTTTTGAGAGACCGTGCCATGTCGTCGAGAGGCGGCGCGTCCGGTTTGTCTCAGCGATGGGTGGGCCGCCGGCCCGCGCGCACCTTGAAAACTCCATAGCGACAACACATAGTGTTCTTTCTGATCAAGAGAATAAGAGCACACGGTGGATGCCTTGGCGCCAAGAGCCGATGAAGGACGTGGGCGGCTGCGATAAGCCCGGGGGAGATGCTGACCAATCGCTGATCCCGGGATTTCCGAATGGGGAAACCTACGCGTGGTAATGCGCGCGTGCTCTTGCCTGAATACATAGGGCAAGCAGTGGCAAGCTGGGGAACTGAAACATCTTAGTACCCAGAGGAAAGGAAAGAAACCTCGATTCCCTGAGTAGTGGCGAGCGAAAAGGGAACAGCCCAAACCAGAGTGATGTGACAGGCGGCAGCCGTTGTCACTTTGGTGTTGTAGGGCCGGTCTTGATCCGCCTGCCGGCGGGTCGGCGAGTTACAAAGTTGTGCGTTAGTCGAAGTGAATGGAAATTCACACCGCAGAGGGTAATGGTCCCGTAGACGAAAACGCATAGCCTCGCTTGACAGGTACCTGAGTACGGCCGGGCACGGGAAACCCGGTCGGAACCCGCGGGGACCACCCCGCAAGGCTAAGTACTCCTTGGCGACCGATAGTGAACTAGTACCGTGAGGGAAAGGTGAAAAGCACCCCGGAAGGGGAGTGAAATAGTACCTGAAACCGTGTGCTTACAAGCGGTCGGAGCAGGCTTGTCCTGTCACGGCGTGCTTTTTGCATAACGAGCCAGCGAGTTACTCTTACACGGCAAGGTTAAGGAAACGGAGCCGTAGCGAAAGCGAGTCTGAATAGGGCGATTCAGTCGTGTGAGGTAGACCCGAAACTGAGTGATCTACCCATGGGCAGGTTGAAGCGGGGGTAAGACCCCGTGAAGGACCGAACCGACCTCGGTTGAAAACGGGGCGGATGACCTGTGGGTCGGAGTGAAAGGCTAATCAAACTCAGAGATATCTGGTTCTCCCCGAAATATATTTAGGTATAGCGTCACGTGTTCAATACCGGTTGTAGAGCACTGTTTGGTCTAGGGGGCCTACCAGCTTACCGAAATCAGGCAAACTCCGAATGCCGGTATTCCAGAGCGTGGCAGTCAGACTGCGGGGGATAAGCTTCGTGGTCGAAAGGGAAACAGCCCGGACCGTCGGCTAAGGCCCCTAATTCCATGCTAAGTGGGAAACGATGTCCGATTGCAGAGACAACCAGGATGTTGGCTTAGAAGCAGCCACCATTCAAAGAGTGCGTAACAGCTCACTGGTCAAGTGGTCGGGCGCGGACAATGTAACGGGGCTCAAGCATGGAGCCGAAGCCACGGACTTCACGACTTGTCGTGGAGTGGTAGGGGAGCGTTCCCATGCGAGTGAAGCGGCGGCGTAAGCCAGCCGTGGACGCATGGGAAGTGAGAATGCTGGCATGAGTAACGAAAGAGGAGTGAGAAACTCCTCCACCGAATGCCTAAGGGTTCCTGAGTAAAGCTAATCTGCTCAGGGTTAGTCGGGACCTAAGCCGAGGCCGAAAGGCGTAGGCGATGGACAACAGGTTGATATTCCTGTACCACGTCCCAACCGCTATTACCAATGGCGGGACGGGGTAGGCTATGGAAACCCGGTTATTGGATTCCGGGGTAACCGCGTAGGGCGGGTGATAGGGAAATCCGTCACCCTTCAAGCCTGAGACGGGATGCCGAGCCCAGAAATGGGCGAAGTTCCAGAAGCCATGCCTCCTAGAAAAGCGTCTAGGGAGGTTGGACGTGCCCGTACCAAAACCGACACAGGTAGGCAGGTAGAGAATACCAAGGTGATCGGAAGAACTCTCGTTAAGGAACTCGGCAAAATGGTCCCGTAACTTCGGGAGAAGGGACGCCCCGGTAGGGTGAAGCGGATTTACTCCGCGGAGCCTGAGGGGGCCGCAGTGAAACGGCCCAAGCGACTGTTTACCAAAAACACAGGTCTCTGCGAAGTCGTAAGACGACGTATAGGGGCTGACGCCTGCCCGGTGCTGGAAGGTCACGAGGAGAGGTTAGCCTTCGGGCGAAGCTTTGAATCCAAGCCCCAGTAAACGGCGGCGGTAACTATAACCGTCCTAAGGTAGCGAAATTCCTTGTCGGGTAAGTTCCGACCTGCACGAATGGCGTAACGACTTGGGCGCTGTCTCAACGAGAGATCCGGTGAAATTGTAGTCTCGGTGAAGATGCCGAGTACCCGTGGTTGGACGGAAAGACCCCGTGCACCTTTACTGCAGCTTTACGTTGAAGTCTGGTGTTCGTTGTCCAGGATAGGTGGGAGCCTTTGAAGCCGGGACGCTAGTCCCGGTGGAGGCAATCTTGGGATACCACCCTTCGTATTCTGGGCTTCTAACCCGATGCCGTAATCCGGGTCGGGAACAGCGTGAGGTGGGCAGTTTGACTGGGGCGGTCGCCTCCTAAAATGTAACGGAGGCGCGCAAAGGTTCCCTCAGCACGGTTGGAAATCGTGCGTAGAGCGCAAAAGCATAAGGGAGCTTGACTGCGAGACTGACAAGTCGAGCAGGGACGAAAGTCGGCTTTAGTGATCCGGCGGTTAAGAGTGGAATTGCCGTCGCTCAACGGATAAAAGGTACGCCGGGGATAACAGGCTTATCCTCCCCAAGAGTCCACATCGACGGGAGGGTTTGGCACCTCGATGTCGGCTCGTCGCATCCTGGGGCTGAAGCAGGTCCCAAGGGTTGGGCTGTTCGCCCATTAAAGCGGTACGCGAGCTGGGTTCAGAACGTCGTGAGACAGTTCGGTCCCTATCCACCATGGGCGCTGGAAGTTTGAGAGGAGTCGTCTCTAGTACGAGAGGACCGAGACGAACAGGCCACTGGTGTATCAGTTGTTCTGCCAAGAGCACTGCTGATTAGCTACGCCTGGATGGGATAACCGCTGAAAGCATCTAAGCGGGAAGCCCACCTCAAGATGAGACTTCCCATCCTCTAGAAGGAGTAAGGGCCGTGGAAGACGACCACGTCGATAGGCCGGCGGTGTAAGCGCAGCAATGCGTTCAGCTGACCGGTACTAATTGCCCGAGGTCTTGATTTAGAACACTCGTGGGTCGCTATGGAGTTTTGAGGGTGCGCGAGCTCGGAGCGGACGAGCACGGCGCGCAACTCGACAATTTCGGCGGTCATAGCGTCGGGGGTACACCTCTTCCCATTCCGAACAGAGAAGTTAAGCCTGATAGCGCCGATGGTACTCGGGGCGCAAGCCCCCGGGAGAGTAGGACGCCGCCGAATTAGCTTGAGAAAGGGCCGCGAGAGCGGCTCTTTCTTGTTTCTCTAGACTCGTTGGGATGGAGCTGACCGACGGCCATGTCGCTCTGCGGCCACCCGAGGACGGCGATATCGAGTGGGTCGTGCAGTCGTGCCGCGACCCGGAGAACCAGCGCTGGCTCCCTTCGCTGCCCCACCCGTACGAGCGTGCGGATGCGGAGTGGTGGATCGGGCGCTGCAAGAGCGTCTGGGCGGACGCCACGGCGGCGCCGTTCATCGTCGTCGATCCAGTCACGGGAGAGCGTCTCGGCACGATCGAGGTTCGAATCGGCCACTCGCCGGATGTCGGCTACTGGCTGGCGCCCGAAGGCCGGGGCCGTGGTGCGATGACGCGCGCGCTTCGATTGCTCGTGCGCTATGCGTTCGAGGAGCGAGCGCTCACGCAGGTCGAGCTCTTCACGTTGCTCGACAACGTGCGCTCGCAGGCCGTCGCCGAGCGAGCCGGCTTCCGCCTCGCCGGAACTATTTTGGGGAAGATCGAGAGCAGGGACGGCACGCGCCACGACGCGCTTCGCTTCGTGCTGAACGCGCCGGCCGGATCAAGCGGCCGCTGAGGTCGACTCGAGCGCACGAAGGCGCGCGACGCGCTCGGCCACCGGAGGGTGGGTGACGAAGAGCGCGGCAAGACCCTCCACCGCGAACGGATTTGTCGTGTAGAGCGGCTCGGTCGCGGGGTTGGCGGTGAAGGAGACCAGCTCGCTCGCCTGATCCAGGCGCAGAAGCCCGTCGGCAAGCCCGTGCGGAGAGCCGCAAATGCTCGTCGCGACGCGGTCGGCCGCCAGCTCGCGCTTCGGGGAAAGCAGCAGGTGTACGAATGCCGCGGCAGTCGGGCCGAGCACAGCGAGCAACGCGCGCTCGAGAAAGCCGCCGATCCGGGAGAGCTCGATGAGCGCTACCGCGAGCATCGTTGCGAACGTCTGCACGAGCACGTCCCGCGAGCGAACATGGGCTAGCTCGTGTGCGAGCACGCCTTCGAGCTCCGCCGGCGGCAACGCGACGAGGAGTCCGGTGCTGACTGCGAGCGCCGACCCGCGCGGCCCGCGGCCGGCTACGAACGCTCTCGGGAAGCCGTCCATGATCAGGTACAGCTTCGGCGGTAGGATTCCGAGCTTGGCCGAGAGCACGTCCACCGTGGAGCGGAGGCGCGGATCCTCGGCGAGTGCGAACTCGCGAGCCCCTAGCATCCCGAGCAGCGCGCGGTCGGCGTAGGCGTACACAGCCGCGGTCGCGAGCAGCGCGCAGAAGACGAACAGCGACGCGGTCCGGTAGCCCCCGATCGCCCAGCCGCTCGCGCCAAAGAACCCGGCCAGGATCAGCACCAGCAGCCACGCCTTGCCGAGGTTTCGAGCGGCAGCCAGCCGCATCCCGCTAACCGTCGTCGGTGTCGCGCTCGTCGTCGCCGAGTCCGCGCGGCGGCCAGTCGGGCTCTGGGGCGTCACAGCGACTCGAGCAGTGGAGTGAGGCGACGTTCTGGAGCGGAACGAGGATGTGGCCGTTCAGCTCGATGTGCGGAACGTCCTCGATCGAGCAATAGGCGGTGAGCACTCCCTCTTGATACTCGCCGCCGAAGAGGGCGACCTCGATCTGCTCGCCTTTGTACTTGTTGGTGTAGTCCTCCACGAGGCGGTCAGTCTAACGAGACGAGCTTGCCGTCCCGGACCCCGATCCTGGCGACGTGGCAGTTGGGGATATGGTCGTCGCCTCCTGCGGCGCAGTGGCGAAGGGTGGCGCGGAGCGGGCCACCATGAGAGACAACGAGGACGCGCCCACCTGGATGGCGCGCTGCGATCTCGTGAAGCGCCGTAAGGACGCGCTCGGACACCTCTGGAGTCGTTTCGGCATCACCCCAGGGGCCGCCATCTGCTTCTGGGAAGCGCTCGCGGATCTCGGTGTCCAGGAGCCCTTCCCACGTGCCGAAGTTCTTCTCGCGGAGAGCGGGTAGCACCTCGACCTTCATCCCGTGCCGGTCTGCAACGGCACGCGCGGTCTCAAGCGCGCGGGCGAGATCGCTGGCGTAGATCGCGTCGAGTTGCTCGTGCTGAAGCTCCTCTGCGAGCGCGAGAGCCTGGGCTGTACCGGTGTCGTTCAGGGGGCGGTCGCTATGCCCCTGGACGCGGCGCTCGACGTTCCAGTCGGTCTCGCCGTGACGCACGAAGAGGATCTCGGTCACGGCTTGTACGCTAGCCAGCGTGGACCTCGGACTCGGCGGCAAGGCGTGCATCGTCACCGGCTCGACCGCCGGGATCGGGCTCGAGACAGCGCGTCTGCTCGTCGCAGAGGGAGCGCGCGTCGTCACCTGCGGGCGCAGCGGGCCGCCGGGAATCGGCGAGGCCCTGCACGTCGTTGCCGATCTTTCGGAGACCGGTGCGCCGGTTAAGGTGGTTGGGGACGCCGCGGCAGCGTTAGGTGGGCTCGACGTGCTCGTCAACAACGTCGGCTATGCCGTGCAGGCGCGCTTCGAGGCGGTGCCGGACGAGGATTGGGACTCGATGTGGCAGCTGAACGTGATGAGCTACGTGCGGGCGATCCGCGCCGCTCTGCCTCACCTGCGAACGTCGCGCGGCGCCATCGTCAACGTCTCCTCGACGGCGGGCAAACGTCCGTCGGGCGGGATGCCGCACTACTCGGTAACGAAGGCCGCCGTGCTCTCGCTCTCGCGCCTCGTCGCTGATCTCTACGCGGGCGACGGGATTCGCTGCAACGCCGTCACGCCCGGCCCGACTGCAACCGGCGCGTGGCTGCGAGAGGGAGGACTTGCGGACCAGCAGGGCGGTGACCGCGACGCTGTGCTCGCGAAGGTGGGCGCCGGTCGGCCGCTCGGACGGCTCGCCGAGCCGGAGGAGATCGCGGCCGTGATCGCGTTCCTGGCGTCCGGCCGCGCCTCGTACGTGACGGGGGCGGCCTGGTCGGCGGACGGCGGCACCGTCCCGATCATTCTCTAACCTGAGAGGGTGGAACAGGTAGCTGGTCGCGTCGCCGATGCTTTCGAGGCGCACATCCGCGCGGCCGAAGAGGCGACGCTCTCCCCGCTCGCCGTGCGCTCGTACGAGACACGGGGGCGGCTGCTCGACGAGGAGGAGTGCAGTGTGCGTACGCCGTTCCAGCGCGACCGCGACCGGATTCTCCACTCGAAGCCATTTCGCCGGCTGAAGGGCAAGACGCAGGTCTTCATCGACCCCGCCGGCGATCACTACCGCACCCGGATGACGCACACGCTCGAGACGACCGGGATCGCACGGGTCGTTGCTCGGGCGCTGCGGCTGAACGAGGATCTGACCGAGGCGATCGGGCTCGGGCACGACACGGGACATCCGCCGTTCGGCCACGCCGGCGAGGAGCAGCTCGATCGTTGCCTGCTCGAGCGCTTCGGCACGGGCTTCCGTCACAACGAGCAGTCACACCGAATCGCCGAGGCGCTCAATTTGACGGCCGAGGTGCGCGACGGGATCCGCACTCACACGGGTCCGCAGGAATCGGCGACGCACGAGGGGAAGATCGTGCGGCTCGTCGACCGAGTCGCCTACATCAACCACGACATCGACGATGCGATCCGTTTCGGGATCCTCGACGGGGAAGATCTGCCGCGCGCGGAGCTCGAGCTGCTCGGCGAGCGAGGCTCTGCCCGGATCGACACGCTCGTCCACGACCTGATCGAGAGCTCCGAGCGGGCCGGCGAGATCGTCCAGAGCGACGAGGTGGGCGGCGCGATGCTGGCGCTGCGCTCCTTCATGTTCGAGCGGGTCTATCTGGGGCCCCACGCACGCGGAGAGCACGAGCACGCCCACGAGACGGTGCGTCGGATCTTCGACCACCTCGTCGAGCGCGGCGATTCGGAGGACGAGATCCGCGCATTCGTCTCGGGGATGACCGATCGATTCGCGCTCTCGTACGCTGACTCTCTGTAGTGGCCCGGATCAAGGAACAGTCGGTGCGGGAGGTCGTGGCCGCGACAGACATGGTCGAGGTCGTGAACGGGCGGACGGCGCTGCGTCGTTCGGGTGCGCGCTGGACGGGCCGGTGTCCATTCCACGAGGAGCGGACGCCGAGCTTTTCGGTCAACCCGGTCGAGAAGCTCTATCACTGCTTCGGCTGCGGCAAGGGCGGCGATGCGATCACGTTCGTCCGCGAGAGCGAGAGTCTCGACTTCGTCGAGGCGGTGGAATGGCTTGCCGAGCGGTTTCGCGTCACCCTCGACTATGAGGAGACCTCGCCGCAGCTCGAGGCATCGCGCCAGCGCCGCGATCGGCTGTACGCGCTGCTCGAGCAGGCGACGGCCTTCTACGAGCGGCACCTCTGGGAGTCGCCTGCAGGGGAGCCCGTGCGCGCCTATCTGACGGACCGGGGGCTTCTCGAGCCGGTCTGCCGTGAGTTCAGACTCGGCCTTTCGCCCGGCGACGGGCTTGCGCGCAAAGCGCACGAGAAGGGTTTTACGCGAGACGAGCTGCGTGCTGCGGGTCTCACGAATGCACGCGGGAACGACTACTTTCCGCCGCGGCTGATGTTCCCGCTCGCTGACGCTCGCGGGCGGATCGTCGGCTTCCAGGCCCGCAAGTTGCACGGCGACGACCCACTGCGCGGCAAGTACGTGAACACGCCCGAGACCGAGCTCTTCCACAAGTCGGCCGTCCTGTACGGCCTCCACCTAGCCCGCACCGCGATCGCGAAGCAGGAGCGTGCGGTCGTGGTCGAGGGAAACACGGACGTGATCGCGTTACGGCAGGTTGAGTTCGATCCGGTGATCGCTTCGATGGGAACCGCGCTCACCGAGCGTCAGTTGAAGGAGCTGCAGCGGCTGACGCGACGCGTCTATCTCTGCTTCGACGCGGATGCTGCCGGCGAGGAAGCGACGCTGCGCGGAATGGAGCTCGCGACGACGCTGGGCCTCGACGTCAGGGTCGTGACGTTGCCCGAGGGACAAGACCCGGCGGACGCGCCCACCGGCTTTGAGGCGCGGCTCGAGGGCGCCGAGAGCTACGTCGTCTATCGCGTCCGGCTCGAGCTCGAGCGCGCGCCGGATCGGCAGGAGGCGTTCGTGCAGGCGCGAGAGATCCTGCAACGAACCGAGGACTCGCCCGAGTGGCAGGACGCGTTGCGGCTGCTCGCCGGCCGTCTCAGCCTTCCCAAGGAGACGCTCTCGAGCTTGGCGCCGAAGGGCGGCGTGCGGATGCTGACAGAAGGACTCTCGCCGATGATGCTGCAGAAGGGCGACCGGCTGGAACGCGACGCGCTGGCGGCGTGCGTCGCCCAGCCCTCGCTCGTCAAGTTGCTGAAGGAGATCTCGGCGGAGCACTTCGATGCGCCGCTCTACCGGCGCTTCCGCGACCAGCTCGTCGACGGGAGCGAGGATCCCGAGCTCGTGGAGCTCTACGCCGAGCTCGACGCCCGCGCTGCGCGGGAGGGACTGGACGAGCGCACCGGGAAGGAGCTGCTCCTCAACCTGCGCGAGCGGAGGCTGCGGTGGGAGCTCGCGGGCGCGGAGCTCGATCGCGTCAAGGACCTCCAGACGGCGCTCGCACGCATCCGGGAGGCGATCCGCGAGCTGGGGTGAGCGGCCGCCGCTGCTCGCTACAATCTGCGCGCCTTCCCCGGTAGCTCAATTGGTAGAGCGGCGGACTGTTAATCCGTAGGTTGTTGGTTCGAGTCCAACCCGGGGAGTTCTCCACGCGCCATTCGACCATCGGGCGGGATCCTTCCCAGCCGTAAGCTTCGGACATGGCCGTCGATCGCGAGGAGTTCGTCTCGATCATGAGCGCGTTTCCGACCGGGGTCGCGATCGTGACGACGCTGGACGAGAGCGGCCGGCCGCGGGGGCTGACGACGAACGCGATCTGCGCGGTCTCGGCCGACCCGCCGATGTTGCTCGTCTGCGTCGACAAGACGAGCCGAACGCTCGCTGCGCTTCGGCACGCGAAACGCTTCGTCGTCAACTTCATGAGCGACGGACGCGCCGATCTCTGCGCGGTCTTTGCGTCGAAGGCCGAGGACAAGTTCGCAGACGTGCGCTGGGAGCCGGGGCTCGGCGGTGTCCCGTGCCTGACCGAGGATGCGCTCGCCTACGCGGAGTGTTTGACCGAGCAGGAGCTCGAGGCGGGCGACCACCTGATCCTGATCGGCCTCGTCGAGTCAGGCGCCGCGCCCGACCCCGAGCGCGTCCCGATCCTCTACTTCCGGCGCGCCTACGGCAGCACCCCGACCGCGGCCTCGTAGGCGCGGCGCGCGGCCTCGTCGACCGGGAGCGACCAGATCGAGTCGGGCTGCTCGGGATCACCGAAGATCTCGACGTCCCACGAGCCGCGGAAGCCTGCGCCCGCCAGGATCCTGACCAGCTCTCGAGTGCGGGAGACGCCTTTGCCGGGGAGGGCGCGATCTGTCCGTGGGGGCGGAAACCAATCGGCGACGTGGACACCGGTGATCCGGTTCACGTGCTCGCGCAGGTCCTGCTCGATCGTCGGCGTGTCCCCAACGTGCCAGAGATCGACCATGATCCCGACGTCCGGTAGCCCGGCCTCGGCGAGCAGGTCAAGGGCCTCGGGGATCGACGTGACGAGCGTCAGCGAGTCGCGTTGTGAAGCGTGGATCGGCTCGAGCCCGAGGCGCACGCCGGCCGCTGCTGCCGCCGCCGCGATCCGTTGCAGACCGCCGATGACGATCCTGCGTGCCTCGGACTCGCCCAACGCACCCGCCGGGCCGGTCAGGCAGAGCACGGACTCCGGCTCGTAGCGGGCGAAGCGAGCCATGCTGGCGCAGAGGGAATCGATCCGCTCCTCGACGTCGAGCGGGCCTTCGATCACCGTGTTCGGCAGGATCGAGGGGACGAGCGGGACGCAGTTCGTCGCGCGAAGGCCGCTCGCGCGGAGCGCAGCCAGGTCGGGCTCGTCTTCGCCGAGCTTCATCTCCCAGATCCCGATCCCCTCGAAGCCGGCGGCCGCGTAGGCGCGGAGGTCGTCGCGGAAGCTCGCGCCGACCGTGGAGATCTCGCTCAGCGAGAGTTGCATCAGAAACCGGGCAGCTTCGCGAGCAGCCGCCGCGGCAGCGGTGGCCGCGTCAGGCGTTTCGCTGCGAGGTAGCCCGAGCCGGCGCCGAGCCCGGGGCCGGGGTGCGTGCTCGCGCCGATGTGGAAGAGGCGCTCGACTGGAGTCTCGTGGCCGGGCATCGCCGGAGTCGGACGCCAGAGCAGGTTCTGGTCGAGCGCGCACGAGCCGCCGTAGATGTCGCCGCCGACCCAGTTCGGGTTCGCCGCCGCGATCTCCGCCGGCCCCAGCACGACTCGGCCGAGGGTCGCAGTCTCGAGATTCTCGATGTGACCGCCGAGCCGTTCGACGATCCGGTCGGCGTAGGCTTCGCGCAGCTGCTCGTCCCAGCCGTTCGCCGTGTCGAGCTCGTCCGCAGCGTCGCCCTTCGGCTGCGAGGGCAGCTCCTGGAGCTGGATCCAGAGGATCCACGAGCCGTCCGGGGCGCGGGACGGATCTACTGCGAGCGGCTGGCCGCAGACGATCGTCGCCTCCGCCGGGAGCAAGCCGCGCTCGGCTTCGTTGACCGCGCGCGAGACGCCGTCGAGACCGGGAGTGACGTGAACGATCGGCGTCCGCGCGAGTCGCTCGTCGCCGCGCCAACGTGGGAGCTCGTGCAGCGCGAGGTGGATCTGCATCTCGCCGCGCCCGTACCGGAAGCGGCGCGCGGCTTCGTGGACGTTCGCCGGCGCGTCGCCGTCGTCGAGCAGCCGTCCGTAGAGCTGGGTGGGCGTGACGCATGCGAGCACGGCGCGGGAGGCCGACACGGCTTCTCCGCCGGTGAGCCTCACGGCAGTCGCACGACCCTCCGAGACGAGGATCCTCTCTACGTCGGCCGCGGTACGCAATTCGCCGCCCGCCTCGCGCACGATCGTCGCGAGGCCGTCGACGAGGTTGACGCCGCCGCCCTTCGGCACGGGCATCCCGCCGAGCTGGAGCGCGCAGGCGATCACCTGCGTCATGAAGCCGGAGGTCGCCTGATCCGGGCCGAGGCCTGTGTGCAGCACCCAGGGCGCGAGTAGGCCGTGGGCCGCCTCGCCGTCGAAGGTCTCCGTCAGCCAGTCGCGCGCCGTCGAGAGCACGCGGCCGCTGAACTCGAGCAGACCGCGGCGCCCGAAGCGCGAGTACGCCTGGCGGCCGAGGCCGAGCCCCGCAGCCGACCAGAGCTCGGTGCCGAGGACTCCGAAGGCGATGTCGGCGTTCGCCATGAAGTCGTCGAACTGCCGCGGCCACGCCTCGCCGAGCTCAGCGGCGTTCGCCGCCCCGTCGGTCGAGAGAAACGCGCTCGAGCCATCGGGAAAGGCCGACGCGGTCGCGAGTTCCGTGTTCAGGTACTTGACGCCGAGCCGGTCGAGGTCGGGCTTCAGCTCGGCGTACGCGGGCGAGCTCGTCCAGAGCGGGTGCCAGGAGGCGAAGACCTCGTGCGTGAAGCCGGGCGCGATCAGCCCCTCGACGGTGCGGATCGCGCCGCCGAGCCACTCGTTCCGCTCGAGCACGCAGACCTTCCACCCGGCCCTCGCAAGCAGCGCCGCACCTGCAAGTGAGTTGATCCCGCTGCCGACGAAGACCGCGTCGAAGCCGGTCATCGCCGTCAGCCGCCGACCGCGCTCACGTTCGAAGTCCCTCGGAGCCTTCGCTCCATGACGGCCACCGCTTCCTCGCTGGAGTCGATCAGGACGTAGCGGCGGCCGAGCTTCGCCGCCACCGCGCCCAGTGTCCCGCTGCCCGCGAAGAAGTCGAGGCACCAGTCGCCCGGTCGCGTCGAGGCGAGCACCATCCGGCGCACGATTCCTTCGGGCTTCTGGGTCGCGTAGCCGGTCTTCTCCCTGCCGTTCGTGGGGACGATCGTGTGCCACCAGACATCGGTCGGCAGCTTCCCGCGCGCCGCTTTCTCGGCCGTCACGAGGCCGGGCGCCATGTACGGCTCCCGATCAACCTCGGCGGCGTCGAAGTGATATGCGCTCGCATCTTTCACGTAGACGAGGATCGTGTCGTGCTTCGCCGGCCAGCGGCTCTTCGAGCGCGCGCCGTAGTCGTAGGCCCAGATGATCTCGTTCAGGAAGCACTCGCGGCCGAAGATCTCGTCGAGCAGGAGCTTGCAGTAGTGCGCCTCGCGGTAGTCGATGTGGAAGTAGAGCGTGCCGGACGTCGTCAGCAGCCGCCGCGCTTCCTCCAGTCGAGGCGCCAGGAACTCGAGGTAGTCGTCGAACGAGTCCTTGTAGGACGACTCGGAGAGAAGCCGGCTGGCGTACCGCTGCCCACCGAATCCGGTGCGGTCACCGTTCTCGTCGAGAGCTGTCGCAAGGGTCATCCGCTTCTGCGTCCGGCCCGTGTTGAAGGGTGGGTCGATGTAGATGAGCTGGAACGTCTCGTCTGAGAACTCCCGGAGGATCGGCAAGTTGTCGCCGAGCAGAATTTCGTCCTCGACGGGAACGCGCCCCACCGGACTGACGATAGCGGGCGCCCGAGACGGCGCCCTGTTGACATGTCACGAAGGAATCTGCGTAGGATCACGCCATGCTCTTGCGGGAGGTCGAGTACGCGCGGCCGGGGTCGGTCGAAGAGGCGATCCAGCTCCTTGCGGGTCACGAGGGCGCGCGCGCCCTCGCGGGAGGACAGACGCTCGTCAACGTGATGAAAGCCCGGGCCGCGTCGCCGGACGTGCTCGTCGACCTGAACCGCCTCGAGGAGCTGCGCGAGATCTCCGTCTCGGGCGAGACGCTCGTGCTCGGGGCGATGGCGACCTACACGCAGATCATGGGCTCGTCCGAGGTTCAGGTCGCGAGGCCGATTCTCTGCGAGGTCGTAGCGCAGATCGCGGACGTCCAGGTGCGCAACCGCGGCACGATCGGCGGGAACGCCTGCTCCAGCGATCCGACCAACCATCTGCCTCCGCTCCTGCTCGCGCTCGATGCCTCCTTCACTATTCGTGGCGCCGACGGGGAGCGCAGCGTTGCGGCCGCCGACTTCTTCCTCGGCGTCTACATGACGGCTGTCGCCGAGGGCGAGCTGCTGCTCTCCGTATCTGTGCCCGCGTCCGGCAACGCTGCCGACGGCTTCGCCGCGGTCACGATCGGCCGCGAGGGAACCTGCATCGTCAGCGCGGCCGCATGCCTGAGCGAGGATGCGGCGCGAATCTCGATCGGGTGCGTCGATGCGGTGCCGGTGCTCGTGGAGCCGGACAGGACTGATCCTGACGCCGTGCGCGCAGCCGTCGCTGCCGCCGCGCTCGACCCACCCTCCGACGTCCATGCGTCAGCGGCCTACCGCCGCCACCTCGCCGAGGTGTGCGCAGTCCGCGCCGTCCAGCAGGCAACTGAGCGAGGGAGGTAAGTAAGTGCCGGAGCCCTCCACGAGCGCGTCGATCTCGGTGGAGATCAACGGCGAGGTCTACGAGCGCGAGGTCGAGGCGCGCCGCCTGCTCGTCCACTTCATCCGCGACGACGTGGAGCTGACCGGAACGCACATCGGCTGCGACACCGGCAACTGCGGCGCCTGCACGATCCACCTCGACGGAGCCGCCGTGAAGAGCTGCATGCTGCTCGCGGTCCAGGCCGACGGGTCGAAGTTGCGGACTGTTGAGGACCTGGCGAACGATGACGGCCTGAACCCACTCCAGCAGTCGTTCTCCTCCCACCACGCGCTCCAGTGCGGCTACTGCACGCCCGGGATGCTGATGAGCGCGACGGCGCTGCTCGAGGCGAACCCGCGGCCGAGCGAGGCCGAGGCGCGTTCGGCGATCCAGGGGAACATCTGCCGCTGCACCGGCTATCAGAACATCGTCGAGGCGATCGTGTCGGTGAACGCGTGAGCACGACCGAGACGACGACGCTGCCGGTGACGACGCAGACCGAGCAGCCGACGGAGCTGCAGAAGGGCTCGATCGGCACCTCGATCCCGCGCAAGGAGGACAGCCGGCTCGTCCAGGGCCAGGGCGTCTTCTTCGACGACATCCGCCGGCACGGCACGGGCTACGTCCATTTTGTCCGCTCGCCGTACGCCCACGCGAAGATCGTCTCGATCGACGTCTCGGCGGCGCTCGCGCTCGACGGCGTCTACGGGACGCTCACCGGCGACGAGGTCGCGATCCACACCGATCCTTTCTTCGAGATGTCGACGCCGCCGGGCGCGAACATCGAGGACTACGCGCTGGCCGTCGGCACGACGCGCTTCATGGGCGAGCCGGTCGCCGCGGTCGCGGCTGCCACCCGGGAGCTCGCACGCGACGCCGCCGAACTGGTCGAGGTCGAATACGAGCCTCTCGACGTGCTCGTCGACGCGCGCGAAGCGGTCAAGAACGAGACGATCATGCACGAGGAGGCCGGCTCGAACGTCGTCTGGAGCGGCGTCTTCGACTGGGGCGACTGGGAGGGCGCGAAGGCCGAGGCCGACCACATCGTCAAGATCGACGAGCTCCACTTCCACCGGTTCAGCTCGACACCGCTCGAATGCGCCGGCGCCCTCGTGGAGTACGAGCGCGGCACCGGCCAGTGGACGCTCTACTGCAACCACCAGATGCCCGGGATCGGCGCGATCTGGATGGCGCCGGCCCTGCGCACGCCGCTCGACAAGCTCCGCTTCGTCACCCACGACATCGGCGGCGCCTTCGGCAACAAGATCTGCCTCCACCCGTACTACGTCGCTCTCTGCCTGCTGGCGCGGAAGCTCGGCCGGCCGATCCAGTGGACGGAGTGGCGAACCGACCAGCACACCGCGAACGCCCACGGCAACGAGCGCTGGTTCCACGACGTCGAGGTGGCGGTCAAGGCCGACGGAACGATGCTCGGCTTCAACGTCAAGGCGCTCGACGACTGCGGCGCCTTCCCTCGCTACGAGCCGCTCGGCTGCATCATCTGGGCTCAGGTGACGCCCGGTTGCTACGCCTGGCGGAACATCCGCGTCGACTTCACCCAGGTGACGACGAACAAGTCGCCGGTCTCGCCGAACCGGGGCTACTCGCGGATGCAGCATCTCTGGCTGACCGAGCGGATCATCGACATCGTCGTGTCGGAGCTCGAGCTCGATCCCGTAGCCGTGCGCAAGTTGAACTACGTGAAGACCGAGCAAATGCCGTACGAGACCCCGAACGGCTGCGTCTACGACTCCGGCGACTACGCGCGCTGTCTCGACATGGCGCTCGAGCTCGTCGACTACGAGGGAATCGCGGCGCGGCGCGAGGAGGCTGCCGGTCGCGGGAAGCTGCTCGGCGTCGGGATCGGCTCGACGCTCGACTCCGGCACGAACAATTTCGGCCAGTCGCAGCTCCTGAACCCGGAGCTCCAGTTCTCGGGGAACAACGAGGCGGCGACCGTCAAGCTCGACATCTTCGGCGAGGTGGTCGTCACGCTCGGGACGGTGCCGCAGGGGCAGGGCCACGAGACGACGGCCTCGCAGGTCGTCGGCGACATCATCGGCTGCTCGCCCGAGCAGGTGCACGTGCGCCCGGGTCACGACACGTTCTTCAACTCGCACGCCGGCTTCTCGGGAACCTATGCGAGCCAGTTCGCGGTCACGGGTCTCGGCGCCGTCAAGGGGGCTGCCGACCTTTTGCGGGCGGAGATGATCCAACTCGCGGCGGCCGTGCTCCAGTGCGAGGAGGGGCAGATCGAGCTCGCCGACGGCTTCGCCCGGATCAAGGACGGCCCGGAGGAGGCGGCGCTGCCGTTCATGGCGCTCGGCGCGATCGTGAACGCCAACAACGCCTTCCTGCCGCCCGACTTCAATCCAACGCTGAACCACCGCTTCGTCTACCGGCCGTACTTCGGCAACGTCGATCTCGAGACGAAGATGGGCAAGCTGACGCTGACCTACGCGACCCAGATCCACGCGTGCGTGGTCGAGGTCGACGAGGAGACGGGCGTCGTCGAGATCGTCGACTACGCCGCCGTGGACGACTGCGGCGTGCGGATCCATCCGCAGATCGTGGAGGGTCAGGTACACGGCGCGACCGCTCACGCAATCGGTGCGGCGCTGCACGAGGACTTCGTCTACGACGAGGACGGGCAGCTCCTCACGTCCAACTTCTACGACTACCACGTGCCCCATGCCCTCGACGTGCCGACGCTGAAGACCGCGGCGATCGAGTCGCCGTCTCCCTTCACGCCGCTCGGCACGAAAGGGATGGGCGAGGGCGGCGGCGGTGGGATCCACTGCATCTGCTCCGCAATCCAGGACGCCCTGCGGCCGGCCGGCAAGCCCATCGTCTACGACAGCTGCAATCCCTCGCACCGTGTCTGGTCGATGCTGCAGGACCCGGAGGCGACGCGCGCCAACGTGAAGGTGGTCTCGACGTGAAGGTAGAGGGAACGAAGGAGTTTTCCGCGCCGCGCGAGACCGTCTGGAAGGTCCTGAACGACCCGGCGCAAATGGCGCAGCTGATGCCCGGTGTCGAGGGCTTCGACGTCACGGACGAGCGGCACTGGCGGGCGAAAGTGAAGATCCCGCTCGGGCTCGGCGGGCTGCGGATGACGATCGACTTCGACAAGGTCGAGGAGCGCGCGCCCGAGTTCGCGCAGCTGAATGCGAAAGGAAACGGCGTCGGCGCGATGCTGAACATGAAGACCCAGTTCCATCTCTCCGGCGACGACTCGCACACCTCGATGCGGTGGGAGGCGGACGTGAAGATCGCGGGCCCAGTCGGCGCGATGGGCCAGCGCGTGCTCCAGCCGATCATCAACCAGCAGGTCGGGCACGTGCTCGCGGCGCTCGAGCGCCAGGTCGCGGCAGCCGCTACCGGATCGGAAGAAGAAACCGCGCCGAAGCCCGACGAGCCGCACGAGGCTCAACCCGACGGCGCCGAGGAAGGGATCCACCCGATCTCGCCGGAGACGTACGAGTCCGATCCCGAGGGGCCGACTCACTCGACCGAAGATCGCGCGTAACGCTGTGGCGGTGCCGTTCCGCATCGGCGTGATGCAGCTCACGATGGAGCCGCTCGAAGAGATGCTCGAGTCGGCCCGCGTTATGGACGAGGCCGGGATGGACACGATCTGGCTCGCCGAGGCGTATCCCTGGTGGCGCAAGCACGGGATGGAGGCGCGGTCGTCCACGGTCGTGTCGGCGCTGATGGCGCGCGAGACCGAGCGGCTGACGATCGGCTGGGGGATCATCTCCCCGTTCACGCGCCATCCGGTGCAGGTGGCGATGGACGCCCGCGTCGTCCAGGAGGCGGCGGGCCTGAGGCGCTTCCTGCTCGGCTTCGGGACCTCGAAGATCTTCCTCAACAACACGCGGATGAGCACGACGAAGACGCTCGGGCCGATGCGCGATGCGGTCGCGATCGTGCGGGGTGTGCTCGGCGGCGATGCGTTCGAGTACGAGGGCGACACGTGGAGCGCCTCGATTCCGCCGCTCCAGGACGAGGCCCACACCCCGCGCGAGGTGCCCCCGGTCTACGTCGCCGCGACTGCGCCGAAGATGCAGGCGCTCGCCGGCGAGATCGGCGACGGCTGCCTGACGCCGTCGATCACGACTCCCGACTTCGTCCGCTACACGATCGGGAATACCGGCTCGGAGATCGACATCGGCTGCACCGTCGTCGCGTCGATCGACGAGGATCGCGACAAGGGCCGAGACGGCGCGCGCGAGATCGCCGGGATGTACCTCGCGAACAAGGTGCAGAACATCCAGGGCTCGGCGGACACGTTGCTCGACCTCGCCCACCTGGAGCAGGACGAGATCCGGCCGGTCGCGGAGGCGATGGAGCAGGGCGGCCGGCTGGCGGCCAAGGCGAAGGTGACCGACGCGATCCTCGACAAGTGCAAGCCGATCGCGGGCACCCCGTCGGACTGCATCGAGGCGATCGAGGAGTACCGCGACGCGGGCTGTACGCACGTGATGCTCGAGCTCTGGGGCGAGCGGCGACACGACCAGATCCGCCTCTTCGGGGAGAAGGTCTTGCCGAACTTCAGGTGATCGCCAAGCTGTGATCGACAGGGAACGCCTGGTGGAGGACGCGTTGGCGGCGGTCTCGATTCCGAGCTTCACAGGCTCGGAAGAGGCGATCGCCGTCTGGTACGCGGAGCAGTGCCGCGAGCTCGGCCTCGCCGTCCAGTGGCAGCAGGTCGAGGACGGGCGCGCGAACGTGCTCGCGACCCGCGCCGGCACGGGCGGCGGGCCGACGCTGATGTTCAACGGGCATCTGGACACGTCGTACTCTGGCCGCGAGCCGTGGCTGGCGGGGATCCCCGGTTTCCAACCGGAGGGGTTCGTCCTCGACGGCCGGATCTACGGGCTCGGGATCTCGAACATGAAGGGCGCGCTCGTCGCGTATCTCGCCGCGGTGCGCGCGCTCGGCGACACCGCCTTGAAGGGAGACGTACTGATCGCGGGGGTCGCGGGCGAGATCGAGAAGTCGCAGCAAGGCGACGCGCAGGGGGCGGAGTTCCGCGGCTATGCGGCCGGCTCGCGTCACCTCGTCGGCCATGGCGGCGCCGCGGACATGTGCATCCTCGGCGAGCCGACCGAGCAGAAGCTCGTGCTCGCGCACTTCGGGACGCTCTGGCTCCGGCTCTCCACCTTCGGCCCCTTTATCCACACGGCGTTCTCGTCCGGCCGGCTCGAAGAGAACTCGATCGTGCGGATGCGCTCCGTGCTCGACCGCGTGCTCGCGTGGCTGCCGGAGTGGGAGGAGGAGATGTCGTATGGCGACGTCCGCGGGGTGGCGAACGTCGGTGCGATCCGGGGCGGCTTCGGCTGGCGCGTCTCACGGACGCCGCATCAGACCGACCTCTTCCTCGACTTGCGGGTGCCGCCGGACGTCGAGATGGCCGAGGCGCGGCGGCGTGCGCTCGAGTTCGCGCGCGGCCTGGACGGAGTCGAGTCGGAGGTGTACGTGACCGCGCCGGGGGCGGTGATCGACGCGGCGCACCCGCTGGTTGGTGCGCTCGAGGGAGCACACGAGGAGGTCTTCGGCGCCCCGCCCGAGCGCGACGTGCCGCGCTGGTTCTCCGACGCGTCCGTGCTCTCGCGCTACGGGATCGCCACCGTCAACTATGGCACCTCCAGCGGGCTCCCCGATCCTGTGCTCGGCGAGAATCTGGAGATCGACGGCTTGGTCAAGACAGCGGAGGTCTACGCGCGAGCGGCGATGACCGCGTGCGAGGTCGCGTGAGCGACGACGCCTACCGGCTACCGGCGGGCCTGCCGGCGCCCGTGGACGACGGCGCGTGCGATGGGCTCGTCGGGAAGAAGGTTCCCTCGCTCGTGCTCGAGTCTTCTCGAGGGCCGCTCGACATCGCCGTTCTCGCAGCAGGACGGCTCGTGCTCTACGTGTATCCCCGAGCGGGGCGGGAAGAGCGGCCGGAATGGGATCTCATTCCAGGTGCGCGCGGCTGCACACCGCAGGCGTGCTCCTTCCGCGACCATTCAGCCGAGCTGTCGGGGCTGGGGGCGCTCGTAGCGGGGGTCAGCGCGCAGAGCCTCGACGAGCAGGTGGCGTTCGCCGAGCGGAACCACATGCCGTTTCCCATCGTCGCCGACGATGGACTGAGGCTACGCGACACGCTCGGGTTGCCGACGTTCGAGGTCGACGGGGACGTGCTGTACAAACGGGTCACGCTCGTTGCCGAGGGCGGCGTCATCGTCAAGGTCTTCTACCCGGTGTTCCCGCCCGATCGGAACGCCGCGGACGTGATCGCCTGGTTGAGGGCGCGATGAGGCTCGTAACGTTCGATGCGGGGCGGGTCGGCCACGTCGAGGGGGACGAGATCGCCGTCCTCGACGTCCCGACGACGCGCGAGTGGTTCGAGCGGGGCGGCGCGGACGAGACCGGCGAGCGTGTCGCGCTGGCGGAGGCAAAGCTGCGCGCGCCGATCGTGCCGAAGAAGTTCTTCCACACTGCCGGCAACTTCCGCGAGCACGAGGAGGAGTCGAAGGTCGTCGATTGGTCGCACGAGATCGCGCCGTGGATCGTCTTCTTCCAGAACGTCGACGCGATCGTCGGCCCGGACGAGCCCGTCGTCTACCCCGAGCACCTGACCGAGGAGCTCGACTACGAGCTCGAGCTCGCCGTCATCTTGAAGAAGGCCGGGAAATGGTTCCCGCCGGAGGAGGCGATGGACTACGTCGGCGGCTACGTGATCTTCAACGACATCACCGCGCGCGACATCCAGCGGCGCGAGATGCGCTCCGGTGTCTTCAGCTTCTGCAAGGCGATCGATACCTTCTGCCCGCTCGGGCCGTGGATCGTGACCCCAGACGAGATCCCCGACCCGCACGACCTCGCGATGGAGCTGCGCGTGAACGGCGAGTCGCGGCAGACCTCGCACTCGGGACGGATGAGCGTGACCATCCCCGAGATCCTCAGCCACTATTCGGCGCTCGGCTATTCGGCCGGGGACGTGCTCTCGACCGGCACGGTGAGCGGTGTCGCCGGTTTTTCTGCGAACGCGGCTTCGCTCTACCTGAAGCCCGGCGACGTGATCGAGGCCGAGATCGAGCGGATCGGCGTTCTCCGCAACCCGGTCGTCGGCTGGGAGGAGGCGCACGGCGAGCCGCCCCCGCCGCGCGTGCGCTGGTGAGCTCGTGTTGAAACAACACAAGCCCATAGCTTTTGGCGCAACCGTGGGGCGCTGCGGTGGGGCGGAGAACGCTTGTGGTGTTTCAACACTAAGTCCGTCTCCGCGCACATGATTTGGCCCAGGGACGATGCGAAGCTCGATCGGGTACGCGCGGCGATGGCGGAGGAGGAGCTCGACGCGCTCGTCGTCCGCGCCCCCGACAACGTCCTTTACCTGACGAACTTCTGGGGGATGAAGGGGTACGACGCCGTCGTCTTCCCCCGCGAGGGCGAGCCTGTGCTCGTCTGCCTCGAGGCCTCGGAGGCGGACGCCGAGCGGATGAGCTGGACCGCCGAGGTGCGCTTCTTCCGCGGCTACGACGACGGCGATCCGCGGCCGCCGGCTCTACGTGCCCTCGATCTGGCTCGGCAGCTCGCCTCCGAGTACGGGCGGGTCGGCCTCGAACTCTCGCTCGGAACGCAGGCGACCGACCGGATGGTGGGCGAGCCGACGACCTTCACGAAGGCGTGGTTCGACGCCTTTCCGGAGGCTGTCGACGCGACGCCGCTGCTCAGCACCGCACGGGCGCTCAAGTCCGAGCAGGAGATCGAGCGGATGCGCCTCGCGAACGAGATCGCCGCGCGCGCGATGGAGTACGTGCAGGGGCGGCTCCGGCCGGGGATGCGGGAGAGCGAGGTCGGGGCGATGTGGGAGTGCTGGGTGCACGACCACGGCACCGGCTTCAACGACCGGGTCGAGCTCGCGCGCGGCTTCTCGCTCGTCTGGTCGGGGCCGGGGATCAAGACCTTCACGGCAACCGGGAACCGCCCGATCCAGGAGCACGAGCCGACGCTCTTCGAGATCTGGGTCTGCGCCGACGGCTACTGGTGCGACCACACGAAGAATCTCGTCCCGGGCGAGCTCGGCGCGCGCTACGTCGAGCTCGAAGCGCAGCTGATGGAGGTGTACACCTCCATCACTTCGTCCCTCTCGGATGGTGGAAGCCTGGCCGATCTGGACCGGGAGACGCGCGCACGACTGGCCGAGGTGGGCTATCCGGGCCAGCCGAGCCACCCGGTCTGCCACGGCGTGGGTGCTCGTGCCCACGAGCCGCCCTATGCCCATCAGGCCGGCGGGGGCACGATGGAAGCCGGGATGGTGCTGGCGATCGAGCCGGGCGTCTACTGGCCCGAAGGCGGGGGCCTGCGCGTCGAGGACAACTTCCTGATCACGGAGACCGGCTCGGAGCGGCTCTGTCGCTTCCCGGACGGGATCGTGCGTTGCGGATGACGATCGACCGCCACAAGGTCTGGACGGGCGAGCTGAACCGGCGCGCGCTCGACCCACAACCATCCGGCCCGATCGGGCTCTACGACACGACGCTCCGCGATGGCGAGCAGACGGTCGGCGTCGTGCTCTCGCCGAAGGTGAAGCTCGAGCTCGCCCGCGCTCTCGACGAAGCGGGCGTCGACCGAATCGAAGCCGGCTTTCCGCGTGTCTCCGACGACGACGCCGAGGCGATCCGGCTGATCGCCGCCGCCGGTCTCGACGCCGAGGTCTGGGGCTTCTCCCGGGCCGTTCCCGCCGACGTCGAGGCGCTCGTCGAGCTCGGCGTGCGGGCCGCCGTGATCGAGAGCCCGATCTCGGATCTCAAGCTCGAGGCGCTCGGCGTCTCGCGCGAGACGATGCTCGAGCGGATTGCGAAGGCGGTCTCGTTCGCGGTCGACCATGGGATCACGGTCGCCTTCTTCGGCGTCGACTCGACCCGCGCCGACCTCGAGTTCTACCGGCAGGCCTATTCGACGGCGGTCGAGGCGGGCGCGACCGAGGTCGTCGCCGTCGACACGATCGGCGTCGCGACACCCGAGGCTGCGGCGTACCTCGTCGGTCGCACCGTCGAGTGGCTCGACGTTCCCGTGCACTGGCACGGTCATAACGACTTCGGCCTCGCGACGGCTGCCGCTGTTGCGGCCGTCCAGGCGGGCGCAACCTGGGTTCACGGCACGGTCAACGGGATGGGGGAGCGGGCCGGAAACGCGAACCTGCTCGAGGTCGCGCTCGCGCTCGAGGCGCTCTACGGGATCTCGACGCGGCTCGATCTGACGAAGGCGCGCTCGCTCGCAGCCCTCGTCCAGGAACGCTCCGGGTACGCGCTTGAGCCGTGGAAGCCACTCACCGGCGACAATCTCTTCACGCGCGAGAGCGGGGCCGTCGCAAGCCAGTTCCACGATCCGCCCGCGATCGAGCCGTACTCCTCCGAGCTCGTCGGCGCCGAGCGAGCGATCGTGCTCGGCAAGAAGAGCGGCCTCGACTCGATCCGGCTGAAAGCGGAAGAGCTCGGGCTCGATGTTCCGGAAGAGGCGCGGGCCGCGCTGCTCGCCAAGGTCAAGGAGCTCGGAGCGAAGAAAGGCCGGCTCGTCACCGACACCGAGTTCCGTCGCCTCGCGCGCACCCATTGACTGACATGTCACGGGCGGAGATACTCGCGCCGAGACGTTCAGCGGGACACGAAGGGGTTGCGGTGAAGTTCAGTCTCTACTCGGAGCTCCAGAGCTGGCCGGGCAAGTCCGCCGCGGAGCTCTACGGCGAGGTGATCGAGCAGGTGATCAACGCCGACCGGCTCGGGTACGACGCCTATGCCGTGATCGAGCACTTCTTCTTCCCGAAGTTCTCGGTCTCGGCCAATCCGCTCGCGCTCTTCGCGGCCTGCGCTCAGCGCACCCGCCGGATCGTCTTCCGCACGCTCCTGCACTCGATGCCGTTTCACAACCCTCTCGTCCTGGCCTCGGAGATCGCGGTCGCAGACATCCTGCTCGACGGCCGCTACGAGTTCGGCGTCGGCCGCGGCCACGGCTGGATGCCGCCGAAAGCCGGCCTCGCGCTGACCCCCGAGTCGCGCGAGCGGTACGAGGAATCGGTCGAGCTGCTCTTCACGGCGCTCGAGAACGAGCGCTTCTCGTACGCCGGCAAGCACTTCCAGATCGAGGACTCCGGAATCGTGCCGCGGCCCGACCGGAAGTTCCGCGTCTTCCTCGGCGGAACCTCCGACCGCACCTACGAGCTGGCCGCCGAGCGTGGCTGGGCGGTCGTCGTGCCGCCGCTCCTGCCGTATGCGGCGCTCAAGGAACAGCTCGATCTCTACCGAGCCAAGTGCGCCGAGCACGGCACCGAGCCGGACATCGTCTGGATCCACGCCTGCTACGTCGACGAGGATCGAGCTGTCGCAAAGCGTGAGGCGAAGCAGTGGATGGAGGGCTTCCTCGCCGGTAACGCCTCCCCGCTGACCGACTTCGCGCCGCCTCCCACCGACGAGCTGAACGCGGCCGGCTACGGGTTCTACGCCGCCGGGATCCTCGAGAAGCTCGCCCAGACGCCCTACGACGAGATGATCGAGAACGACATCGTCTGGGTCGGGACGCCGCAGGACGTGATCGAGCGGATCGAGGCCGTCCAGGAGGTGTGCGAGGGTCTGACGGAGGTCTCGATCACGGTCAACGCGGGCGGCGCCGAGCATTGGCAGGCGATCAAGGCGCAGGAGCTCTTCGCGCGCGCCGTGATCCCGCACTTCCAGACGCAGGCACGCGAAAGGGTGGCGACGCCGGCTTGATCGAGCGCGTCTGCGTCGTCGGCGCCGGGGCGATCGGCAGCCTGTACGCCGCTCATCTGAGCCGGGTTACGGACGTCTGGGTGCTCACGCGCCGCGACGAGCACGCGCGCGCGCTCGAGGAGCGGGGGCTGCGGATCACCGGGCGCGCCGACTTCAACGTCGCCGTCCATGCGACGGCCGACCCGGACGAGATTCCCGCATTCGACTTCGCGATCGTCGCCACGAAGGGCACCGGTCTCGACGCCGCCGCGAGCTCGCTCGAAGGGCGCTTCGCGGACGCGACGATCGTGACGGTTCAGAACGGTCTCGGCGCGGAGGGAATCGTCCGCAGCCACGGCGACTGGCCGATCGTCTCGGGCGTGACCTTCATGAGCGGCACCCGTCACGACGACACCCACGTCGAGTACATCCTCGACACGGAGACCTGGCTCGGCCCCTACAACGGTACGCCCTACGACCGCGTCGAGGAGCTCGCCAGGTTGATTGAGCGCGCGGGGCTGAAAGCCCGGGCGTTCCCGGATCTGCGGCCGGCGCAGTGGTCGAAGCTGATCTTCAACGCGACCGTGAACGCGGTGGCAGCGCTCACGGGACTGCCACACGACCGCCGTTTCGGCGAGGAGGCGGCGACCGCCGACCTCGGTCACCTCGTGCACGCCCTGATGGACGAGGGCAAGGCGGTTGCGGTGGCCGCCGGGATCGAGCTGCACGAGGATCCCTGGGAGATGAACGTACTCGCGACCCGGCGTGGCAGCGCCCACTACCCGTCGATGCTCGAGGACGTCGAGGCGCGCCGCCCGACGGAGATCGACTCGATCACGGGCGCTCTGGTGCGCGAGGCGGAGCGGCTGGGGGTGCCGGTGCCGCTGCACACCGCCCTGTACAGGTTGATCAAGGCGAAGGAAGCATCGTGGGAACTCGAGACTGGGCAATCAAAAGGGAGGCAGGAATGACACGTACGACCAAGCTCGCAGCGCTGCTCGCGCTGCTGGCGGTGGCGATTGCCGCCGTCGGGACGAGCGTCGGTGGCTCGACGACGGCGGCCAGCTCTCCGATCACGATCGGCTGGGCGTTCGACGGCAAGGGCAACATGGCGCCCTTCGACGGGCCGGCCCTCGCTGCGGCGACGATCCGGATCAAGCAGATCAACGCGAAGGGCGGGGTCAACCGCAGGCCGCTCCAGCTGAAGACCTGCGACACGCAGAACAACAACCCGGCAAAGGCCAAGTCGTGCGCGGCCAACCTGCTCGGGCAGGGCGCGAAGATCATGTTCGTCACCTGCGACGTCGACTTCGCGACGCCGGTCGTGCAGGAGTCGATCAACCGCGGCGTGCTGGCGGTCGCACCGTGCATCGGCACGGACCAGATGGGCCCGAAGCGCTTCGGCACCAAGGGCAAGCTCGCGTTCAGCTTCGGCAACGTCGCGCAGGACGAGGGCTCGGCGATGGCGGAGTACGCCTACCGGAAGGGCTGGCGGTCGGCCGCGCTCGCGACCAACACGCTGCTCGTCTACTTCAAGAACGTCGTCACCGCGTTCGACAAGCGCTTTACGCAGCTCGGCGGCAAGATCGTCGCCCGCGAGAGCTACGCGACCGGCGCGAACAACGTCAATGCGGCCGTCAGCCGCCTGAACAGCAAGCGGGCTGACGTGATCGTCACCTCAACCGCGTTCGGCGAGCTGCCCGCGATCGTGTCGGGGATCCGCTCCCTCGGCAATAAGACGCCGATCCTCAACTCGTGGGCAGGCGACGGCACGTACTGGAACCCGAAAAGCCCGCCGGTGACGAACTACTACGCGGTCACCTACGCGTCGGTCTTCGGCGACGACCCGAACAAGGCGGTCCGCGCGCTTGCCAAGCAGGTCAAGGCTGGAACGGGCGGCTTCGTCACCGGGGCCGCGATGGTCGACGGCGTCGTCGCCGCGATCAAGCGCTCGGGCGGCTCGACGAACGGTGCCACGCTCGCCGCGACGATGGAGAAGTTCAAGAAGGTGCCGACCCTGTCGGGCCTCGTCAGCTTCTCGCCGCGCTTCCATAGCGTCTTCGGCCGGCAGTACCGCGTGATCCGGATCGAGAACAACAAGGCGCGCTACGTCGGAGCGGTCACCGCCAAGGTGATCCCGAAGATCTAGCTTGACGGAGGTCGCCGCAATCGAGACCGAAAGGAGGCCCGGAACGCTCCGGGCCTCCTCCGTGTCGCGCGCGTTCGCGGGCGTGCAGGCGCTCGATGGCGTCTCGCTCGAGGTGCACCGGCACGAGGTCGTCGGCCTGATCGGACCGAACGGGGCGGGCAAGTCGACGCTCGTGAACGTGATGACCGGCTTCGACCTGCCGAGCTCGGGCACGGTCGAGTTGGAGGAGCGCGATGTCACCGGCTGGAGCCCGCAACGACGCGGACGAGCCGGGCTCGCGCGAACGTTCCAGCACAGCCGCTCGTTCCGCGGGCTGAGCGTGCGGGAGAACGTGGAGGTGGCGGCGCTCGGCGTCGGCGTGGGTGCACGCGCCGCCCGCCGGCGCGCCGACGAGCTCCTGGAGCTGCTCGGGCTCGAGGCTCGCGCGGAGGCTCCGGCCGGAGCGCTCGCGCACGGGGACGAGCGCAGGCTCGGCGTTGCACGCGCGCTAGCCACCGAACCGCGGTTCGTGCTCCTCGACGAGCCCGCTGCGGGGCTACCGGAGGCGGAGGTTCCCGAGTTCGCGGCCGTCGTGCGGGCCGTGCGCGACGACCACGACGCTGGCGTGCTCCTGATCGACCACAACATCGCGCTCGTGATGGAGGTCTGCGACCGGATCCACGTGCTCGACCAGGGGCGGACGCTCGCGCAGGGGACGCCGGCCGAGATCCGCTCGAATCTCGACGTCACCGCGGCCTATCTCGGCGAGAGCGCGGTTGTCGATGAGTGACGTCAAGATCCTGGAGCTCGACGGCGTCGAGGTGCGTCACGGCTCGGTTGCCGCAGTCCGCAAGCTCGACCTGCACGTCCACGAGGGCGAGATCGTCGGCCTGATCGGCCCGAACGGCGCCGGCAAGTCGACCACGCTCCACGCGATCATGGGCGTGCTCGCGCCGCGCGCCGGCGAGATCCGGCTCAAGGGTCAGCGGCTCCGTTCCGGCCGGCCCGAGGACGTGGCACGGGCCGGGATCGCGCTCGTGCCCGAGGGGCGGCGGATCTTCGGCGACTTCAGCGTCGAGGAGAACCTGCGGCTCGGGCTCTCGGGTCGTCGCGGCGGCGACGGCGGCTCAGCGCTCGACGCGGTCTACGAGCTCTTTCCGATCCTCGCCGACGCGCGCGGCCGCCAGGCCGGCGCGCTCTCGGGAGGTCAGCAGCAGCAGCTCGCGATCGGCCGGGCGCTCGTCGCGAGCCCCGACGTACTCCTGCTCGACGAGCCGTCGCTCGGGCTCGCGCCCACGATCGTGGACGTCGTCTTCGATTCGCTCGCGGCGATCCGGGAGCGCGGCGTCAGCGTCCTCCTCGTCGAGCAGCGCGCTCAGCGGACTGTCGCCTTCGCCGATCGCACCTACGTGCTCGGGAACGGCGAGCTCCGGATGATCCTGACCCCGGCCGACGCGGGCGATACCGAGCGGATGATCGCGGCGTATCTCGCGTGACCATGCTCGCCGTGATCGACGCCCAGACCATCGTCGACGCCGTCGGGCTGGGCGCCGTCTATGCGCTGATGGCGGTCGGGATCGGGCTCGTCTTCGGCGTCCTGCGGCTCGTCAACTTCGCCTACGGCCAGCTCGTGATGGCGGGCGCCTACACGCTCGCGTTCACTTCGACCTGGCCGGTCGCCGCCAGCGTCGCCGCCTGCTTCGCCGTCGTGATCGCGCTCTCACTCCTGATGGAGCGGGCGGTCTTCCGGCCGCTGCGGACGAGCTCGCCGGCGGCGATGCTCGTGACCACCTTCGCCGTCGCGTTCCTGCTCCAGAGTGTGGCGCTGATCGTGGACATCCGCGACGACACGATCGGCGAGCCCGCGTCGTCGGTGGCGCCGCTGAACCAGGCGAACACGCTCGCGGGCGTCGACGTGCGCAAGGTGACGCTGGTGGCGGTCGGCGTGGCGGTGGTCGCGCTGGGGTTGCTCGCGCTTCTGCTCGGCCGGACGACGATCGGCCTGCACATGAGGGCCGCAGCGGCCGACTTCCGCACCGCGCGTCTGCTCGGCGTGCGCGCCGACCGGGTGATCGCGTTCGCGGTCGTACTCTCGGGAGTTCTCGCGGCCGTCGTCGCGGTGATCCTGACCGTCCAGAACCCGCTCGTTTCTCCCGACTTCGCGCTCAAGGACACGATCGTGGTGCTCGTCGGCGTCGTTGTCGGCGGAATCGACCGGCTTTGGACGGCAACGCTCGGCGGCTTCTCGATCGGCTTCGCCACAGGCGTGATTAACGGCGCTCTGCCGACCGAGCAGACCGTCTTTCTGCCCTCCGCGGTCTTCGCGCTGGTGATCCTCGTCCTGATCCTCCGGCCGGCGGGCCTCTTCGCGCGCGGCCGCGGTGCGTTCGTGGAGCGTGTCTGATGGGGCGGCTCGCACCAGCCGTGCAGTTACTCGGCCCCGCGGCGGTGATCGCAATCGTCGGCTTCGTCGCGACCCTCGTCTCGCGCGCGAACGAGATCTACTTCCTGAACGCGCTCGTCTCGGTGGCGATCGTGGTCGCGATCTACGTCTTCGTCGGCAACTCCGGAGTGCTCTCGTTCGGCCAGATCAGCTTCGTCGCGATCGGCGCGTTCGCCGCCGGAGTGCTGACGGTGCCCCTCGAGTCGAAGACGGGCGTCCTGCCCGAGCTCTTCCCGTTCCTCCGAGACCACACGGTCGGCAGCACGACCTCGCTCGCGCTCGCGGCGGTGGTGGGCGGCGGCCTCGCGCTCGTCGTCGGGCTGCCGTTGATGCGCCTCTCCGGTCTCGCGGCCGGGATCGCGACGTTCGCCGTGCTCGAGATCACCCACAACCTGCTCCGCGAGTGGACGAAGATCGGCCCCGGCGCGACGACGCTCTCGCTCGTCCCGGAGACGACGGGCGCCTTCCAGGCGACGCTCGGCGCCCTGCTCGTCGTCGCGGTCGCCTTCGCCTACCAGCGCAGTCGCCTCGGCCGGCTCCTGCGCGCGACACGGGAGGATCCAGCCGCGGCTCAGGCCGTCGGTGTGGGGATCCACGCGCAGCGCCTCTGGGCGTTCACGCTCTCCGGGACGCTCTGCGGCTTCGCCGGCGGCCTCTACGTGCACATGCTCGGCTCGATCACGACCGAGCAGGTCTATCTGGAGCTGACCTTCATCACGCTCGCGATGCTCGTCGTCGGCGGGTTGACGAGCCTTTGGGGCGCGGTGCTCGGCGCGTTCGCGGTGAGCGGGCTCGACTCGATGCTCGGGAAGGCGGAGGAGGGCTCGTTCGGACCGGATCTCCCGACCGGGAGCAGGCTCGTCGTCGTCGGAGCCGTGATGGCGCTCGTGCTGATCCTGCGACCCTCGGGGCTGACGGGCGGACGCGAGCTCTCGCTCCGCAGGAGGTCTGCGTGAGGATCTGTGTCGTCGGCTGCGGAGCCGTGGGTTCGCTCTTCGCGGCCAATCTCGCTCGGCTCGAGGACGTCGAGGTGTGGGCCTACGACCTGGCGGCCGCGCACGTCGCTGCGATCAATGACGCCGGCCTGAGGCTCGTCGGCGCGGAGGAGGTGCACGCGATCGGGATCCAGGCGACGACGGACGCCTCGACGCTGCCCGCGTGCGAGTTCGGCCTCGTCGCCACGAAGGCGATGCACACCGAGTCGGCGATCGCGGCGAGCGCGCACGCCTTCCGCTACGGCTGCGTCGCAAGCGTCCAGAACGGCGTCGGCAACGAGGAGACGATCGCCGCACACGTCGAGCGCGTGATCCGGGGTACGACCTTCCCCGCCGGCAAGATCCTCGAGCCGGGCGTCGTCCAGTGGGACGTCAAGGGCGACACGACCTTCGGCCCCTTCGAGGCGCTGTCGGCGCCCGCGGCCGCGATCGAGCAGCTTGCGGACGCCTGCAGCCGGGGTGGGATGCCGTCGCACGCCGTCGCCGACGCGCGCGGGGCCCAGTGGCGCAAGGTGATCTTCAACGCGTCCACGAATCCCGTCGGCGCGCTCACCGGCCTCACGCATGGCCGCGTCTGCGAGCTGCCGCCGCTGCGGGCGTTCGTCACCGGGCTCGTCGACGAGGGCAAGGCCGTTGCGGCCGCGCAGGGGATCGAGCTCGACGCCGACCCCGAGGATCTGATCGACCACGCCGCTCGCCCCGACGTTGCCTACGGGCACAAGGCGAGCATGCTCCAGGACGTGGAGGCGCGGCGGCAGACCGAGGTCGACTATCTGAACGGCGGGATCGTCCGCTTCGGGCGCGAGCACGGCGTGCCGACCCCGCTCAACGAGGCCGTCGTGGCCCTGATCAAGGGAATGGAGCACAGTTGGACACAGAGCTAGAGGGCAGACACGCGAACATCCGTGCGGCGATGGCCGAGCACGAGCTCGACGCGCTGATCGTCGCCGGGAGCGAATACAGCGGCTTCGAGGGATCGGTCACGTATCTCTCGGGCTTCCAGATCGTCCATCGGTATGCCTACGTGCTCCTTTCCGCCGAGGGCGAGGCGCAGATCGTCTTTCCGAGCGAGGCGCGCTACGTCGGTGAGCACGCGACGACGGAGCTCGAGCAGGTCTTCCACGACCGGCCCGGCGAGCACCTCGCTGCCACCGCGCGCGACCGGGGCTGGGGCCGGATCGGCGTCTACGGGCTCGACTACATCATGACCGTGCGCGATTTCCGCGCCCTCGAGGGGCTCGACCTCGTCCCGTTCGACGTCGAGTTCGACCTCGCCCGCGCGGTGAAGAGCGAGGCCGAGCTCGAGTCGGTGCGCGAGAGCGTCCGGATCAACGAGGACGGCTTCGAGGCGTTCCTCGCCGCCTACGAGCCCGGGAAGACCGCCGCGGAGGTGATGGCACCGGCGGAGGAGCTCTTCGTCGAGCGCGGCTGCGGGCGGCTGACGATGAACATGGTGCTCGTTGGTCCGGAGTTCACGATCGCGAAGGCCGAGACCGTGCTCGGCGACTTCGTGGTGCCGTCGCTCGAGGTAGCCGGTCCCGGCATGCACTGGGTCGAGGTCTCGCGGGCGATCGGCAAGGCGGATGCGGAGACGCTGCGGATGCTCGAGGCCTACGAGGAGTACCACGCCGTCGCCCGGACGGCGCTCCGGCCCGGCGCCACCGCGAGCGATGTCCACCGAGCGGTCTCGCAGGGTTTCACGGAGCGCGGCTACCACCTCGGGCACGTGACCGGTCACTCGATCGGAATGACCATGATCGAGCACCCCAAGCTCGGCGAGGGCGTCGAGACGGAGCTCGCGGCCGGAATGGTCTTTTCGATGCACCCGCACGCGATCGGAGCCGACGGGAAAGCGTGCCTCTATATGCAGGACACGTGGCTCGTCACCGACGCGGGCGGCGAGCCGCTCTCGCGACTTCCCCTGCGGATCTTTGATGGTAGTGCCGCCGACGGGTGATCTCGGTCGCCGGCTTGCCGTTGCGCGCGGCGACGAGCCCGCCGACCTCGTCGTGCGTGGCGGGCGCGTTCTCTCGGTCTTCACGCGGGAGTGGCTCGATGTCGACGTGGCGATCTGCGACGGCGCGATCGCCGGGCTCGGCTCCTACGAGGGCACGGAGGCCATCGACGCAGACGGTGCGTACGTCGTGCCCGGATTCATCGACGCGCATATGCACCTCGAGAGCACGAAGGTGCTCGTCTCCGAGTTCGCGCGGCTCGTGCTTCCGCTCGGGACGACCGCGGTGGTGGCAGACCCGCACGAGATCGCGAACGTGCTCGGCACCGACGGCGTCCACTGGCTCATCGACACGTGTGCCGACCTGCCTCTCGACGTCTACTTCACCGCGTCCTCGTGCGTGCCGGCCTCGCGATTCGAGTCGCCGCGGCGCCCCTTCGATCCGGGCGACCTGAAGGCGCTACTCCGGCGCCGACGCGTGATCGGGCTCGCCGAGATGATGAACTTCCCTGGCGTCATCGCCGGCGCCGCGAGCGAGTTGGCGAAGCTTACGGTCGAGGGAGCCGATCGCGTCGACGGCCACGCACCGGGCGTCCTCGGCAAGGATCTGCAGGCGTATGCGGCGGCGGGAATCGGCTCCGATCACGAGGCGTTCACGACCGAGGAGGGACTCGAGCGGTTGCGCGCCGGGATGTGGCTCCTGATTCGCGAGGCCTCCGCTGCGCGCAACCTGCGCGCGCTCGTGCCGCTGGCGATCGAGTACGGACCCTCGCGAATGGCTTTCTGCACCGACGACCGCGAGCCGGAGCACATCGCCGAGGACGGGCACATCAATGCGATCGTCCGCGACGCAGTCGAGCTGGGGCTGCCGGCCGAGGATGCGCTGACGATGGCCTCGCACAATCCCGCGCTCTGGCATGGCCTCGGCCGGCTCGGCGCCGTCGCGCCCGGCTACCAGGCCGACCTCCTGCTCCTACCCGATCTCGAGCGCTTCGTGCCCGAGCTCGTCCTCAAGCGCGGCCGGCCGGTCGAGGCCATTCCCGAGACTCCGGTGCCGGAGTGGGTGCGGCAGACCGTGCGCCTGAAAACCGTGGCGGCGAGCGACCTGCGCGTTCCGTGGACAGGCGGCGCCGCCCGCGTGATCGGACTCGTCCCGGGTCAGATCGTGACCGACTCGCTCGTGGAGGAGCTTCGCGGCGAGGACGGCATTGCGGCAGCCGATCCCGAGCGCGATCTGGCGAAGATCGCGGTCGTCGAACGTCACCTCGGCACAGGGCGGATCGGGCTCGGCTTCGTCCGGGGTTTTGGGCTTTCCCGAGGTGCCGTCGCGACGACGTTCTCGCACGACGCGCACAACCTCGTGGTCGTCGGGATAAGCGACGAGGAGATGGCCCGCGCGATCGAGCGCGCCGTCGAGATCGGCGGCGGGCTCGTCGTCGTCGACGGGGACGACGTCACGGCCGAGCTGCCGCTACCCGTCGCCGGCCTGCTCTCCGACCGGCCGCTTCAGGAGGTGATCGCGGGCACCAACGCGGTCGTGACGGCGGTGCACGAGCTCGGCTCAGACCTCGACTCGCCCTTCCAGTCGCTCGCGTTCCTGGCGCTCTCTGTGATTCCGAGCCTGAAGATCACGGACTGGGGCCTCGTGGACGTCGGTCGCTTCGAGCTCGTCCCGCTCGCGGCCGACTCGTTCTTCAGCGCAGACTGACGGAGTCCGACCCGGCGGCGCGCGGTGTCAGGCACGGATTTCGGCCCGGTACACTGGCGGTACGTGAGTTGGCCATTCATCGCGCTGCTCGTACTCGCGCTCGTCGTCCTCGCCGGCGCGGAATGGCAGCGCCTGGCCGGGGGAGCGAGGCTCGGCCGGGAGGCCCGAAACGCCCGTGCTCGGCAGAAGCGCAAGTCGAATCTGAAGCTGATCCGTTCGGAGAGCGAGGAGTTCGCCGAAAGCGTCCAGCGCGACCTCGCGGATCTCCCCACGATCGAAGAGAAAGACCGCCGCCGCTAACGGACCGTGAAGCTGGTGCGGAGGAACGCGGTGTTCGGAAGGATCCGTGCCACGTTCTCCATGTTGCGCGTCTCCTGGTAGTCCGAGACCTGGAGGAGGAGCGCATGCCGGCCGCGGGCGAGGCCACCGGTCGGAATCCGGATCTCGCCGCCGGCGATCCGCGCGCCGCGCTCCTGCCCGTCGATCTCGACGACGAGCGAGGTCGCGTCGATTCCCGAGGCGGCATCGGTCGCGGCAATCACGAGGAGGGTGCCGCGATTCACGACCCGGCTTCGGAAGGCGAGGACGGGTGGCTTCACGTCGTCGACCCAATAGCGGAACTCGAACGCCCCCGCGGTCGCTGCGCTGGGACTGTCGAAGACGATGTCGTAGGCGCCGCGCGCCGGGAGGATCGCGCCGGCGGCGAGTACGGGTCGCTCGAACGTCCGCAGGTAGGGATTGAGGTTGAACGGGAGCGCCGGATAGCCGGTCAAGCGGTTCTCGTCGCCCGCGTGGACGACGCGCGGCTCGACGCGGACGCCCTTCGCGCGTGACGTGATCGCGACACCGAAGTTCGCGACCGGCCTGGCGACGGCGACGCGGAAGACCTTTTCGGGGCCTTTCAAATCCGTCGCGAACCCGCGGTCGACCGGACTTTCTGGGTATCGATAGTTCCGGACGAGCGACCCGCGGCCCGCCGTCGCAGACCGGTACACGCCCGGCCTCCGAAGCGGCGTCGACTTCGCTCGCCCGAGCAGCGGTGTCGCTACCCGGAACCAGTAGGGGATCCGGCGCTGCTCAGCCCCACGCGTGAGCACGACGAATCCGGTCATCGGGATGTTTGCCGCTCCGTTGACCGTTGCGGCCGTCAGCGGCAGAAGACCGGGAACCGTCACGCTCGCCGGCGCGGTCATGGTCGCTTCGTTGCCGGGATTCTGGGCGTCGATCGCGACCGACCATTCTCCCGCTCCGCCGCCCGCGTCCGTGAGCTCGACCGTCCTCGTCACTCTGGCGCCGCGCGCCACGAACCCGAACGAAACCGCGACCGGCGAGGAGAAGATCAGCGGCGCGTCCGCGCGAGGAAGATTCACGACGCCGCCGCCCTCGCGCGTCGTCGGCGCCTCCCGACTGCGGGCGGAGTCCGTGAATGCACGGTCGCCGGTCAGAGTGAGCGCCGCTTTCACCTGCGCAGGCGTCCATGAGGGATGCCGCTGCAGGAGGAGCGCCACCGACCCCGCGATGTGCGGCGCGGCCATGCTCGTCCCCGAGAGCGTGACGAAGTCCCCCTCGGGCGCGGACGAGAGGATGGAGACACCCGGCGCGCTCACCTCGGGCTTGAGCTGGAGCGAGACCGGTGTCGGCCCGCCGGCGGAAAAGCCCGCGATCACGTTCATCGGCCCGCTACGCGTGGTCGAGACGGCGCCCACAGTGATCGCCTCCGGAGTCGATCCCGGCGAGGAGACCGAGCCGTTGCCGAAATCGGAGAAGTCGTTTCCGGCCGCCACCACCGGCACGACACCGGCGCGGGCTGCGGCGGAGAGCGCCGCGACGACGATGTCCCGCGACGGCTCGATCTCCGGCTCGCCGAGGGAGAGATTGATCACGTCCATCCCGTCGGCGACCGCTGCCTCGATCGCGGCGACGAGCTCGGGCGAGTTGCCGTCGAGGCCCACGTCGGCGTCCGTCGGGATCGTCAGCGCCTTGTAGTTGCCGAGGTAGGCCCTGGGAGCGACGCCGGAGATCCGGCGGCCTTCGGCCAGGGTGTTCGCGTTTCCGGCCGCGATTCCGGCGACGTGGGTGCCGTGCGAGGAGAGCTCGGGATCGAACGGCTTCGCCGCGTGCTTCCAGGCGGGCCGCGCCGGCGGGAAGGCGCGCGCGACGATCACCTTTGCGTTCGTGTAGCCGGCCTGGCCCTTGGGAAAGCCCGCCGGCATCGTGTAGCCGGCGGGGGCGAAGAATGGATGGGTCTGGTCGATCCCCTCGTCGATGATCCCGATCTTGATCCCCTGTCCCGCGCTCGCGAGGGCCGGACCCCACAGCGCCGGCGCGCCGATCTGTTGCGGGCCGCGGTCGAGGAGCGGGGTGTAGCGGACGCTCGGATAGACGCGGTCGATCCCGGGAACGGATTCGAGTCGAGCGAGCTGGTCGCGGGGGACGACGACCGCCAACGCGTTCGCGACGATCCGGTAGCGCCAGCGGATCTCCGCCTGCGGCAGTGCGTCCTCGATGCGGGTTTGCAGCACCTGCTGCGACGCGGCGAGCGTGCGCAGGTAGGAACGCGAGGTCGCAGTGCTCAGCCTGAGGCGGCGACCGCCGGTGGCCGCGAGCGTGCGCCCGGGGCGGGCCACGGCGAGCGGCTGCGCGTCCAGCGCGACGACGACCTCGACGAGCGGCTCGGCGCTCGCTCCCTGCCGCGCGGCACCCGCCGAGGCGGTGAGCGCGAGCAGCAGCGGAAGGAGAAGGACGACCCGGCGCACGGTCGTCCAGGGTAGCCGCGGCCTGTGAAGGCGGCGTTAAGCGTCGCGATCAGTCGCGCTTCGTCGTCAGCGCGAGCACGATGCGGCGCCAGAGCTGATCGAAGAAGCGGAGCACAGTGCGGATGAGAGGACTTGAACCTCCACGCCCCGAAGGGCACACGGACCTGAACCGTGCGCGTCTACCAATTCCGCCACATCCGCGCGGGCCGACAGTCTAGCGGCCCCTTTTGCCGCCACACGCGGTTCGGTGACTCGCCCTAGGATCGGGGCGCAATGACGTCCTGTCCGCCACTCGAGCCGAAGCGGCCGGACGTCTCGGATGGTCTCGAGGTGCGAGACCTCGACGGCGAGCGGCTGATCGGGCTGCGCGTCGAGGAGGCCGAGCTCGGCGGCGACCTTTCCGAGCACGCGGCGGCCGACCTCCGGCTCCAGGACGTGCGATTGCGCCATCTCGACCTCACCGGCACCGACGCGCCCGGGCTGACGCTGGCCGATGCAATCGTCGGCGGCGGCAGCTGGGCCAACCTGCGCGCTGCGCGCGGGACGCTGACTCGTGTCGAGGCACGGGAGCTCCGTGCGACCGGTGCCGACTTCACCGAGGCCGCGCTCAAGGACGTGATCTTTACGGAGTCGCGACTCGATCTCGCGTCCTTTCGCTTCGCGAAGTTCGAGCGAGTCGTCTTCCGCGACTGCCGACTCGACGAGGCCGACTTCCTCGGCGCCGCGCTCTCTTCGGTCCGCTTCGAGCGGTGCAACCTGACCGGCGCGAGCTTCGTCGACGCCGTCTGCGAGAGCTGCGAGCTCCGTGCATGCGAGCTCGCCGACCTCCAGGGAATCGAGGGGCTCCGCGGCGCCCGGATGCCGTGGAACGAGGTGATTCAGATCGCCGGCCAGCTCGCGGCGGCGACCGGAATCACCGTCGTCGACTAGCGCAGTGCGGCCAGCACCTCGTCGGCGTGGGAGTCGGGCTTCACGTTGCGCATGATCTTCGCGACGTTGCCGTCGGCGCCGATCACGAAGGTCGAGCGCTCGACGCCCATGTAGGACTTGCCGGCATACGTCTTCTCGGCCCAGACGCCGTAGTCCTCGGCGGTCGCATGCTCGGTGTCCGCGAGCAGCGTGAACGGGAGGTCGTACTTCTCCTTGAACTCCGCGTGCGAGGATTCGTCGTCGGGGCTGACGCCGAGCACGACCGCGCCGGCACGCCCGAACTCGCCCCACGCGTCCCGGATTCCACAGGCCTGCGCGGTGCAGCCGGGCGTGTCGTCCCTCGGGTAAAAATACAGTACGACGGGCCGACCGCGCAGCGACGACAACCGCACTCGCTCGCTCGAGTCGCTCGCCAGCTCGAAGTCGGGCGCAGGCTCGCCCTCCTGAATCACGCTCATGGATCCTCCGTGGTCGCCGGCTACCGGGCCCGGCGAGCCTAACAACCGCTCACCGTAGAGCAGGGGCGAGACGTCCTCTTGACGACGAGCGGCTCGACCGGCTCGACCGGCTCGACGCAGACCCGACCGACGAGGTCGCCTAGCGACGGCTGCCCCAACGGTTGGCGACCCACAGCTCAAGCGGCAAGCAGCCCGGCCATCGTAGGGGACGACCACCCCGGCTACGGCTCAAGAACTCGGCGCGCGCTATATCGAGGAAGTGCGATGGAACCTGCCCCGCTCGAATCATCTGTTCCCGTACACGGGTGACACACGACGTCGAGCAGATCGAATGAGAAAAAGAGCCCGCCGGCTAAGACGCCGTGCGCTCTGAAGACGGTTTGGGGGCGTCGCCGACAGCCGAAGTCGAGGCCCGATGACGAAGACCGTGGGGGCGCTGCCCCCACCACCCCCGGCGGGGGGCTATCCCCCCGCACCCCCGCAGGCGGCAGCCTCGCCGCCACGAGCTGAGGCGAGAGACGACGCGCGTGCGGGCGGCGAAGCAGCCGCCGGTCTCCCTGACCCGACCAGATGAGTTTTTGTGGAGCTAGAACGACGAGACGAGACGCGCGACACATGCGCTCCGGATCACGGAGGACGAGATCCGCGAGGCACTGGCCGAGTAGCGACGGCTCGTCGCGCTCTGCCCTGGGGCGAGACCGCAGGCGGGGAGCGCCTGGACGTCTGCGCGGGCGTCGCTGGCGTGCGCGCGCTAGCGTGGAGCGATGCTCGAGCAACCAATACGGAACGGCGACGCCGAAGCATGAGCACTCCGGCATCGATCTTCATCTCCTACGCGCACGCGGACAAGGATCTGGCGCGCGCCTTGGCCGAGGAACTGCGCCATCACGGCCTAAAGGTCTGGATCGACGAGGGCGAGCTCAAGGTCGGCGATTCGCTGATCGAGCGCTTAGCGACAGCCATCGCCGAAATCGACTTCTTTCTCGCGCTCGTGTCCGATTCGTCGCGCGACTCGAACTGGTGCCGCAAGGAACTCGCGCTCGCTGTCACCGGCGAGCTCGGCCGCGAGGGCGTGAAGGTGCTGCCTGTCCGAGTGGACGGCGTTTCGATGCCCGCGGCCCTGCTCGACGTCCTCTACCTGGAGCTCGACGCCGAGAACGTCGCGGAGGTTGCAGCGAAGATCGCTGACGCTGTGCCGAAGCATCAAGCCGAGGCTCAGACGGCGAAGACGAAGCGCCAGCAGACCGCCCGATCTCCAAGACCGACGAAGCCGTCTGCGCCGGTCACGTCCCAGCCCGCAGCCCCTGAGTTCCAGCCGATCGAGATCCTCGGCATCGTCGAGGAGGGGGTCGGACGGCCCCGCAGCGACGGCAGTGCGGGCAGCGCTCTCTACCGGATCCCCCTCCGACTTTCCCGCCGGCCGAGCGATGTCTGGTCGGCACTCTTCGTCCAGACGTGGAATCGCCCGCCGCACTACACCACGATGCACCGCCCCGGCATCGCAAGCGTCTCCGGTGACACGGTGATCCTCGATGGGACAACGATGGCCGAGCTAGAGCGATACCACGTCGAGACGCTCCGGCACGTCCTCGACAAGGTCAACAAGGAGGTGGCCGAGCACGAGGAGAAGGAACGGGCTCGGACAGAGCGCGGAGCCGAGGCGCGGAGCCAACACGATCAGAGCGTGCGAGAGATCGCCGACCGGATCAAGTTCGACTAGCAGTTAGCTGAGCGATCGCCTCGGCCGGTCGAAGCTCGTGTTGTTGGAGGAGGAGACCGTGTACGCACCGTCCCCCGACATACGCTCACACGATGGCACCCCTGATCCCGACAACACTCCCGACCAGCACCGCTCCCTCCAGCATCGTCACGGGCCGGTTGCGGTGCTCCCGGTCGCCGCCGCCCACCGGCGGCCCGTTCGCTATGAGCGGCACCGGGTGGACGTACATGCTGATCCTGGCCTTCACGAGTGGGATCACCGCCCAGGGCTCCTCGTCTACGCGCAGAAGACGATTCAGATCGGGACGAGCGGGATCGCGCAGGTCGCGCAGCCGGCGCTCGCGGTCGTGTGGTCTTTTCTTCTGCTGGCCGCGGTGATCAACGCCAAGCAAATGATCGGGATCGCGAGCCGCGACCGTAACGGATTCCACCGTTTTGGCTATTACCATGACCGGATGACCGCGACTCCTGATCTGATCGACGACGGCATCTGGCGCTGGACCGCTCGCCACCCCGAATGGCATCCGGCAGGGTTCGGGGACGAGGTCGCCAGCTTCGCGCTGAAGACGGACGCCGAGCTGCTGCTGATCGATCCGTTGCTCCCATCCGACCCAGCGCCTGTGCACGAGCTGGTGGACGCGCAGGCCGGTGCGGACGGGATCGCGGTGCTGATCACGATGCCGTACCACGTGCGCGACGCCGAGCGCCTGCGCCGAAAGCACGGCAAGCGCTGCACGACCTGGGGGCACGAGGCCTGTGCGAACCGCCTCACCAAGCGCGCTGGCTTCCATGCGATCACGCCGGAGACCGAGCTGCCCGCCGGCGCGCGCGCCCACGCGATCGGCAGCCCGCGCCGGCAGGAGCAACCGCTCTGGATCCCGGCGCACAAGGCGCTCGCCTTCGGTGACGCGGTGATCGAGACGGGCGGGCGGCTACGCGTCTGGGAGGACGACCTCGACAGCGAGCAACGCACCCGCTGGTACCGCGACCGCTTCATCCCGACGCTCAAGCCGCTGTTGGAGCTGGACCCCGAGCGAGCCCTCGTGACCCACGGCGAGCCGGTGCTCGGCGACGCCCGGGCGAAGCTCGCCTCGGCGCTGCGCTCGAAACCGTGGAACCGGCGCAGCGCCGGCTGACTCCTCCGAACGGCGGCAGGCCGCCTCGGCGCCGCTGACGGGTCCGCTCCGCCTAGCGGAACTCCGGCTCCCGCCAGCGGCACTTCCGCGGCTACATCAACCCGCGTGCCCTGGTGTTCGCGGTGCTCCCGTTCGGGGGCGGGGCGCTCGTGCTTCTGAGTGCGCCGCCCGGCGGCGATGCCTCGCTGGACGGGAACGTCTTCGGGGTGCTGGCGATGCTGCTGCGTCAGCGTCCCCGCTCCACCGGCTCGCGCGGGTTCCGTCTCGAGCCGCCCGCACGGCACGGCCCTGAGGGCAGCCTAGAATCCTGG